>ERZ1026780.127-NODE-127-length-64855-cov-5.548935_pt1 | contig 64855 bp, 48 predicted proteins | sample MGYA00380126_ERZ1026780 | MGnify/ENA primary metagenome ERZ1026780 (study PRJEB33269, sample SAMEA4719762) | human gut metagenome | biome: human-associated habitat; feature: organic feature; material: feces | place: Cameroon | collected 2013-10 ... | reverse complement strand
CATTGATTCAGTACGTATTTATATGACATAATAAAGCGTTTTTGCTTATACTTGGAGGTCTGAAATCCGCAAAATTTCAAACAAGTAACCGAAGTAAAGTTACGAACGCTCACGATGTATTTCGTGGGCTTTACTTATTTGGTTACTTGGGTAATTGCGGAACCTCAGACTTCAGTAAGAAAAAAGTCCTACGTTTTTTTATGTCCGTACGCAAAGGGAAGAAACAATTCAAATAGCCTTGGGACGGGCAACAATTATAAAACATTATACGTAATGAAAAGGATTATATTATTAGTAACAATGGTTGTGTTCTCTTTGGCTGTATATTCTCAACGAGATGCAACAAAGTTCCTCGGAATACCGATGGATATAACAAAAGGAGAGATGATTCAGAAGTTAGAAGCTTTTGGATTTTCTTATCGTGCAAATTCAGATTATTTGAGAGGCTGGTTTAATGATGAACAAGTTGATGTCTATATAAGGTCTCAAAATAATAGGATTACTGAAATCAGAGTCGTTGAACTTAAACTCCGAACCCAATCCGATGTATTGTCCAGATTCGACCAATTGGTTTCTCAATTCGAGAAAAATGACAATTATGCATTTCAATGGAGAAAACAAAATAATGTGATTATCCATTCCTCTGGTTACAGTTTCAATTACAAAGATAAAAAAGCAACATTTTATCAGAAGGATAAAACGATAAAAAGCCTACCAGATGCCAATAAGAAAGTATGGATTGAGATAGGAAAGAGAAACGATATCAGTATATTACCAAAGCCATCATACTATATTATTTTTCACTACGAAAATCTTTACAACAAATCGAATGGTGATGATTTGTAATTTGCCGACATGAAGAGAAAATAGAGTAATTATAAAAGTCAAATGAGATGAAAACACAAAAGAAAGTAGCAATTGTGCTTATCATTTTGGTGTTCTTAGGATGTGCACCGAAAAAAAAGGTTATATGATTTAACCATCGTATCATCAAGAAACATTCCGCTTGGACAATCAAGTATGGAATTAAAGAAGATTCCGGACAGAGTGGAAGGCCGTTCATAGAAAGAGGACTTAAATCTCAAAGAAGCAATAGATCAAGCTTTGAATTTATATCCGGGTTCTGTAGCTTTATCTGATGTGGTTGTTTACAGAAAAGGAGAAAGAATTATAGTTGAAGGATTTCCTTTATACTATGACGAAGGAGCCGGTATTCCAAAGAAAGTTGTAAACAGAAAAGATGCAAATCGATTTGAAAATACTTCAATCCAATTAGGGGTCGAATTGTTTACGGACAATGGCATATATTTCAGTATAATCTCAGATAGTACCGTGGAAGTGGTTAGGATACCTGATGATGTGCTGAATAAAATGCAACGTAATTGGCAGAAAATAGAGAAAGTAAATATTCCTGCCGAAGTAGAACATAGAGGATTGGTGTATAAAGTTGTAAAAATAGAATCAGGAGCATTTAAAGGTTTCTCTGATTTGCGTTCCATTACCCTTCCTAATACTATCGAGAGTATAGGAACAGAGGCGTTCAAAAACTGCAGAAGATTGGCTTCTATTGTAATTCCTGAGAAAGTCAGCATCATAGAGTATGGTACTTTTGCAAATTGCCAACAATTATCATCAGTAACTTTGCCGGCAGGACTCAAAAGTATAGGAGAACATGCTTTTTCTTCTTGTTGGAAATTAAAGCATATAGATATTCCTCAAAGTACGCAAGTTGCAAAAGAGGCTTTTAGTGGTAGTGGTGTTAAATATTAAGAGAATGCATTATGAGAACAAGAATATTCATTCTTTGGGCATTTGTATTGTTTCAGTTTCTTTCAATAGCCCAAGAGCGTAAAACATTGAACCTTGCAGATACAGCAAAATATCCATCTGCCAAATGTACTTATCGGTCGGAGTTAAAAGGTTTAGCTCCAAATACAGCGTTTTTGCTTCGTGATTTGGTACAACTCGATAGGCAACTGCAAAAAAGTGATACTGCAATAATTGCCAAGTATTCGTTGAAACAGACTCGTGAAGGTATATTTGTAGGAGCATTCTTAAAGTTACCAGCTGAATTTGATAAACTAAGGTTGACAGAGTTTGGTATAAAGGTAAATACAGATCTTGGCAGTATTGTTACCGTTCTTATTCCTATCGAACAGTTCATCAGCTTTTGTAAAGCACAAATTGTTGATTACATAGATATAGGCAATAAGGTCGAACCATTGATGGATAATGCACGAAGCATGACAAATTCCAATTTGGTCAATCAAGGAATTGAGTTGCCGAAAGGATATTCGGGCAAAGATGTCGTCGTGGGTATTATTGATAATGGTTTCGATTATACCCACCCGACATTCTGGGATAGTACCATGAATAATTTCAGAGTAAAACGAGTGTGGGAACAAACCAATAATTCCGGTACTACACCTAATGGTTTTGATTATGGTTCCGAGTTCGACAATACTACTGATATAGTAAATAAATTATATAGCAGCAATAATGAATCTCATGGTACTCATGTTGCAGGTATAGCAGCAGGAGGCGGTACAAATATTCAGGGGTGCAATCAATATAGAGGTATTGCTCTGGAAAGCGATATCGTTCTTGTTGCAACAGACAGGAGTGAGCCAGGAATTTTCCATGGCATTGCTTACATTGTAAATTATGCCAAATCTGTTGGAAAACCCTGTGTTATAAATATAAGTATGGGCGGATACATTGGCCCTCATGATGGCACATCTCCGTTTGACCAAGCATGCGACACTTTAAGATCTCTACTTCCGGAAGGAGTTATACTGGTCGGAGCAGCCGGAAATGCACGGAACTCAAAGTTACATTTCGTTACATCATTTTCTACAAGTCATACTTCTGATTATACATTTATCAAATTTAATGGTGAAGCTGCCGGTAGTGGTGTTATTGATATTTGGGGAACTCAAGACTTTACTGTTCAGATATGCAGCTATAACACAAATAGCAATGATGTATCTGGAGGTACATTAACTTTGAATACATGGAATGAAGGTAACAGTCAATATACAATATATGATGGTGATTATTTTTCTCCGGATGCATGCAATGTAAATGTCAACATCCAAACCTATCAAGGGAAAAAGCGAATTAATCTTGTTATTGATAATACGACACAAGATGATAGTTATAAACCTTTATTATTGAGAATTTCTGGTAGTAGCGGTATCGTACACATGTGGCATCATACAGATGATAATGGCTTCTATTCATTAAACTATAATAATTGTAGCGATGGTGATGATTTATATACCTGTGCAGAGATTGGAGGTACAGGTAACAGCATGATTTCTGTCGGGGCTTATAATTCAAAAACATCATGGACTGACTTGAACGGAAATGTTTATGATTATTCATTATTCTACGAACAAGGCGATATTGCGAACTTTTCAAGTATAGGACCAACGGTTGATAATAGAATAAAACCTGACATCACAGCTCCGGGATGTAGAGTCGTTTCTTCAGTGAATAGTTTTGATACAGGGAACTATCCCATAAATAGTTCCTATGTCGTTTCAAGTGTTTCCAATGGAGGGCATAATTGGCTGTATGCTTGTATGCAAGGAACATCAATGGCTGCACCTGTTGTTACAGGCATCTTGGCATTATGGTTGGAGGCATATCCGGAGCTAACCATAACACAAGCAAAACAACTGATTAGAGAAACTGCGATTAACGATGACTATACAGGAGATATTGATACCTCGTATGTAAATTACCAAAACATCACATGGGGAGCCGGTAAGATAGATGCTCATGAAGGGATAAAAAGACTACTTCAAAAAATTCCGAACAAACATGTGTTTAACATGGATACCATTCGGATATGTAGAGAAGGACAAACTTCAATTTCTGCACCTGAGGGATATGGATATATTTGGTCAAATGGAGACACGACAAGGACTATTCAAATATCTCAGAGCGGGAATTATTCTGTACGATTAGTTGGCGAAGAAGGCTATAAAAGCCCGTGGTCTGATACAATCATTGTTGTATTATATCCATATAATGCCCCGATAATAGCAGGCAATACAGATATATGCCAAGGCTCTTCAACTACTATAACAGTCGAAAATGCAAGTTCTATATTGTGGAGTAATGGACAAAACATCAATTCGCTAACAGTATCACCAAATCGCAACCGAACTTATGAGTTTACCATGACAGATGAATATGGTTGTAATTATTCCGATTCTGTTCGGATAACCGTACACCAACCTAATCAAGTTAACTTAGTTGCTACAATCTGCCAAGGTAATACTTATAATGAAAACGGCTTCAATGTAGATTCAGCCGGAACATATATCAGGAATCTACAAACCATCTATGGTTGTGATAGCATTGTTACGCTAAATCTTTCAATAGAAGAACCCCAACAAACAAATCTTAATATGGCAATCTGCGAAGGCTCGACTTATTCCGAAAACGGTTTCAATGTAGATGAAGCCGGAGTATATATTCGTAGCCTGCAAACGGTCAACGGTTGCGACAGTATCATAACGCTGACTTTGTCCGTCAACCCTGTTGCTAACACAACATTGTCGGCAGCCATCTGCGAGGGAACTACTTATACCGAGAACGGTTTCAACGTCAGCGAAGCAGGAACATATACGCAAAACTTGCAAACAGTCAATGGTTGCGACAGTATAGTAACACTGAACTTGACCATCAACCCTACGTACAACATCACGATAGACGCAAGCATAAACGAGGGCGAGACGTATGAGGAGAACGGTTTCAGCGAAAGCGAAGCGGGAACATACGTTCATACACTTCAAGCAGAAAATGGTTGCGACAGCGTGATAACGCTCAATCTAACCGTGAACTCGTCATTGAACGATGTCGTTGCGAATGCAATCGAGGTTTCGTTGTATCCTAATCCTGCGAATGCTTATACAATATTGAAAGTCGAGGGCTTGAAAGAGCAAACGCCTGTGTATTTGTTCGATATTCAAGGACGCAAACTCAAAGAATATATCATGAACATTGGTCAGGAGACTTTGCGAATAGATGTAAGCGATTTGCCGAAGGGTGTTTATACCGTCATGCTCGGCAACGTAACGAAAAAGTTGATTGTGGAGTAAAAAAGGATTTGCCGACTTGTTTGGCAATAATACAAAAAAACAGCATGTCGAGCATCAAATCGACATGCTGTTTTTGTTTATCGGATATGTGTCGATTGTTTAGTATATACTGTCTCGCAGTGCGGCTATTTTTTCATCGCTGATATAGTCATCGTAGTTCATCATTTTGTCTATGCAGCCTTTGGGTCCGAGTTCGATAATGCGGTTGGCTGTTGTTTGAATGAACTCATGGTCGTGCGATGCAAAGAGAATGTTGCCTTTATAGGCTACGAGGTTATTGTTGAAAGCTTGTATGCTTTCCAAATCGAGGTGGTTGGTCGGTGTGTCGAGGATAAGACAGTTGGCGTTGCACAACATCATCTTAGCTATCATGCATCGCATTTTCTCTCCTCCTGAAAGGACTTTTACTTTCTTGTTTCCGTCTTCGGTGGAAAAGAGCATGCGTCCGAGAAAACTTCTGAGGTATAGTTCATGTGTGTCTGTGGAGTATTGTGCCAGCCAATCCATGATGTTCAAATCATTATCGAAAAAGGCGGAATTGTCCAACGGCAGGTAGGCTGTGGTGATGGTTTGCCCCCATGCGAAGGTGCCGCTGTCGGCTTGTTGTTGTGAGGTGAGTATTTGAAAAAGGGAAGTCATTGCCTTGGTGTCTCGTGAAAGAAATACGATTTTATCGCCTTTGTTTACGTTGAGATTCAAGTCTCTGAAAAGCATTCTGCCTTCCAAAGAGCAGGAAAGGTTCTCGATTTGCAGGATTTGATCGCCGGCTTCACGCTCGGGGGTGAAAATGATACCGGGATAACGGCGTGAAGATGGCTTGATGTCCTCGATATTGAGTTTTTCCAACATTTTTTTGCGTGATGTGGTTTGCTTGCTCTTGGAGACATTGGCAGAAAATCGGCGGATAAATTCTTCTAATTCTTTCTTCTTCTCTTCGGCTTTTTTGTTTTGGTTGAGTTTTTGCTTCAATGCGAGCTGGCTTGACTCGTACCAAAAACTGTAATTGCCGGCGTAGAGTTCTAGTTTGCCGAAGTCTATGTCCACTGTGTGGGTGCAGACGGAGTCAAGGAAGTGTCTGTCATGTGATACTACCAAAACTGTACCTTCAAATGTTCCGAGGTAATTCTCCAACCATGATACGGTGTCGAGGTCGAGGTCATTGGTCGGCTCGTCCAACAAAAGGTTATCGGGTTTTCCGAATAAGGCTCTTGCCAAAAGGACTCTGACTTTTTGTTTTCCGTCCAATTCGCTCATCAAACGATAATGCAGGTCTTCCTTTATTCCCAATCCGCTTAATAATGCGGCGGCTTCACTTTCTGCATTCCAACCGTCCATTTGTGCGAATTTGTCTTCCAATTCGGCTGCCAATATTCCGTCCTCTTCGGAGAAGTCTTCTTTTGCATACAAGGCGTTTTTCTGCTGCATGATGTCCCAAAGGGTGTTATGTCCCATAAGAACCGTATCGAGAACGGTGTATTGCTCGAAAGCGAAGTGGTCTTGTGCAAGCACGCTCATTCTTTCGCCTTGACCTTGTGTGATTGTACCTTTGTTGGCTTGCAGTTCTCCGCTCAGCAATTTAAGAAAACTCGATTTGCCTGCCCCGTTGGCTCCTATTATCCCGTAGCAATTACCGGGGTTGAATTGCATATTGACTTCTTGAAACAAAATTCGCTTGCCGAATTGCAATTCCAGATTGTTTACATTTATCATTGTCGTGATTTTTGTGCGAAAAAAAACAAGGCGGCAAGACTTTGCCAACCTTGTTTGTACCCCCAGTAGGACTCGAACCTACATTTAAAGTTTAGGAAACTTCCGTTCTATCCCTTGAACTATGAGGGCGTTATGGAATTTCACCGTTTTTCTGTCGTAATCCACGATTGTAGTAACGGTAAATTTCGATTTTTATTTCAATGTTCTCTTTATTTCTATTTCTTCGTAGCCCTCGATTATATCTCCGACCTTTATATCGTTGAAGTTTTCTATGTTCAATCCGCAATCCTGTCCCATGACAACTTCTTTGACATCGTCTTTGAATCTTTTCAAGGAGGCCAACCTGCCTGTATATACAACGATTCCGTCTCGTATGATTCGAACGTTGGTTTGTCGGTTTATCTTTCCGTCCAAGCAAATACAACCCGCAATGGTTCCGACTTTTGAAATCTTGAATGTTTCTTTTACTTCAAGGTTCGCAACTATCTTTTCTTGTATTTCAGGAGAAAGCATACCTTCTATGGCGTCTTTCAATTCGTTGATTGCGGTATAGATGATTGAATAAAGTCTTATGTCTATCTGTTCTTGCTCTGCAAGTTTTCTTGCCCCGACGGAAGGTCGTACTTGGAAGCCTATGATGATGGCGTTGCTTGCCGTAGCCAACAATACGTCCGATTCGGTGATTTGTCCCACGGATTTGTGAATGACATTGACTTGTACTTCCGGAGTGGATAGCTTCAACAATGAGTCTGACAGAGCTTCCACGGAACCGTCCACGTCGGCTTTTACTATCAAATCCAACTGTTTGAAGTCTCCTATGGCTATTCGTCTTCCTATTTCGTCGAGAGTGATATGCTTTTGCGTTCTCAAACCTTGCTCTCTTTGGAGTTGTGTTCTTCTGCTTGCCAAATCCTTTGCTTCTTTCTCGCTCGGCATAACGTTGAACATGTCTCCCGCCTGAGGTGCTCCGTTCAATCCCAACAACAATACAGGCGTCGATGGACCGGCTTCTTTGAGAAGTTTATTCCTTTCGTTGTACATTGCCTTTACTTTACCGTAAGTCGAGCCTGCTAAGACAACATCGCCTTGTCTTATCGTTCCGTCCTGTACCAATATCTTGGCGACGTATCCTCTTCCTTTATCAAGGGAAGACTCTATGACCGTTCCTTTCGCTCTCTTGTTCGGATTGCCTTTCAAATCCAACATTTCCGCTTCCAACAACACCTTTTCCAAAAGCAAATCCACATTTATACCTTTCTTGGCTGAGATTTCCTGCGATTGGATTTTACCTCCCCATTCCTCGACCAAGAGGTTCATGTTCGCCAACTCGGATTTTATTCTGTCAGGGTCTGCACCGGGTTTATCTATTTTGTTCAATGCAAATATGATTGGCACTCCTGCTGCTTGTGCATGGTTGATGGCTTCTATGGTTTGAGGCATTATCTTATCATCGCAAGCTATAACGATTATTGCCAAGTCCGTCATCTTAGCACCTCTGGCACGCATTGCGGTGAACGCTTCGTGTCCCGGGGTATCGAGGAATGTTATTTTCTTGCCGCTTTCAGGCAATACCACCTCGTATGCTCCTATGTGCTGGGTTATTCCTCCTGCCTCGCCGGCTATCACGTTTGTTTTTCTTATATAGTCCAATAATGAGGTCTTTCCATGGTCGACGTGTCCCATTACGGTAACTATAGGGGAACGTGGACGCAAATCTTCTTCTCTGTCCTCTTCGTCTTCATTGGAAATGGCTTCAACGACATCGGCACTTACGAACTTGACAGTGAAACCGAATTCATCTGCTATCAACTGTATCGCCTCTGCATCCAAACGTTGATTTATGGAAACGAACATGCCCAAAGTCATACATGAAGCTATGATTTTGGTTACGGGAACATTCATCATGGTTGCCAATTCGTTTGCTGTAACAAATTCGGTAACCTTTAATACTTTTTGTTCCTCCAACTCATGTTGGCGTTCTTCCTGAATATGCTGTGAAACGATTTGTCTTTTATCTCTCCTGTGCTTTGAAGTCTTACTCTTACCCATCGGAGACAAACGAGCCAAGGTCTCTTTGATTTGCTTTTCGATTTCAACCTCGCTAAGTTCCTGTTTCTTTACAGGTTCTTTCTTCGCCTTTGCGTGTTTGTTCTTATCCTTCTTTGCATTGGCAACTCCGGTTACCGCACTTTGCTGTTTTTGGTCGGCTTGTACAGGTGAAGGTTTTATTCTCTTTCGTTTCTTTTTGTCTTTTCCGCTGTCCTTTTCAATCTTTCCTTTGGACGAAGATGCCACAGGTTGCTTTTTCTTCTTTTCAAAAGCAGTCAAATCTATCTTTTCACCCGTTATCTTAGGTCCGTCCAACTTGACATACTTCGTTTTGATGAACTGAACTTTGTTCTCCTCCTGTGCCTGTTTTACGTTTTCTTGTTCTGCCTTTTGCTGAGGCTTATCCTCTGTCTTGACAGGCTTTTCAAGTTTTTCCGATTTAACGTTGCCTTCTGTCTTTATAGACTTTTGCTTCTCCGGCTGTTGCTTTTTCTCCTTAGCTTTATCTTTTTGTTGTTCGGTAGCTTTTTTCTTCTCCGCTTTTTCTTTCTCCTTTTGAGCCTTTGTCTTTCTTTCCGGCTTTACTTTCGAGTTTATGGAATCCAAGTCTATCTTACCAAGTATCTTGACATTGGTATCCTTTTGCTTATCTTCCTTTTCTGTTTTATCGACAGTATCAGGCTTATTTTCTTCCGTCTTTTCTTCAACTTTCTCCGCCTTTTTGTCAACTTTTATAGGCTCTTCTTTTGTCTTGATTTCAGCCTTTTCATCTTTCTTCTTATCCTCGGACTTCTCTTTCTTGGCTTTTGCTTTTTCCGATTTGAAGTCCATGGTGGAACTCTTGATGATGATTTCTCTTGTATCGACAAAATCCTCTTCTATATCTTTTTGCTTTGCAACTATATCTTCGGCTTGGATAATAGTTTCTTTGGGACGAACGCTTACTATATTCTCACTGACTGCTTTAATTTCCCTATCATGAGGAAAAGCCTTCAACAACATTTCGTAAACGCCCGTATCTATTTTGGTATTCGGCGAACTCTCTATCTTCTTTCCTTTCTTGTTGAGATATTCCACAATGGTGCTTATTCCAACATTGAGTTCTCGTGCTACCTTACTTAATCTTAAAGTCTTATTTTCTGCCGACATATCGTTGCTTATAAAATTCCTATTTTGCAGGTCTGCCCTGCGTTATCACTATGTAGTATCCCATCTGGGACTTGCTTAGTCTTCAAACTCTGCTCTCAAAGTTGCCAAAACGTTATCTATCGTTTCGGCTTCAAGATCCGTTCTGTTCTCCAACTCCTCTTTCGACAATTCCAATACGCTTTTCGCCGTATCGCAACCGATACCTTTCAACGTATCTATTATCCACGAGTCTATTTCATCTCTGAACTCATCCAAATCGACATCCTCATAATCCATGTCGCTATCTCTGTACACCTCTATTTCATATCCTGTAAGCTTACCTGCCAACTTGATGTTATAGCCACCTTTTCCGATAGCCAAAGAAACCTGATCGGGGTGCATGAACACGTCAGCTTTCTTATGAGCCTCGTCAACGGTTACCGAAATAACCTTTGCAGGACTCAAGGCTCTTGTTATGTACAATTCGACATTAGGCGTATAGTTTATCACGTCTATGTTCTCGTTTCGCAATTCCCTGATGATACCATGTATTCTTCCTCCTTTGACACCGACGCAAGAACCCACAGGATCGATTCTGTCATCATACGATTCCACAGCGACCTTTGCCCTTTCACCCGGTTGACGCACAGCATTCCTTATCGTAATCAAGCCATCATAAATTTCAGGTACCTCTTGCTCGAACAACTTCTCGAGAAAAATAGGAGAAACTCTGGACAAAACAATGTTCGGTATGCCGTTTCTCATTTCCACTTTCAACACAACAGCCTTTACTGTATCACCTTTGCGGAAGAAATCGCCTGGGATTTGCTCGCTTTTCGGCAAAACGACCTCTACACCTTCTTCATCAATCAACAACACTTCTTTCTTCCAAGCCTGATAGACCTCACAGATAACTATCTCACCGACTTTTTCCTTGTATTTCGTGAATATATTGGCTCTTTCATACTCCTGCACCTTACCGACCAAATTCTGCCTTATCGCAAGAATATCCCTGCGACCGAAATCCTTTAATTTGATTTCCTCGGAAAGTTCCTCGCCGACCTCGAAATCCGGTTCTATCTTCACGGCATCGGAATAAGCAATCTGAGTATTCTCATCTTCAACTTTACCGTCCTCGACAATCACCCTGTTTCTCCATATTTCAAAGTCGCCTTTCTCTACGTTTACAATAATGTCGATGTTATCGTCAGAGCCGTACTTCTTTACCAAAACACCTCTGAACACATCTTCCACTATTCTCATCAAGGTTTCTGTCTCTATATTCTTGAATTCCTTGAACTCTGAAAACGTATCTACCAAACTTAAATTTTCCATTCTTTCCTCGTCAATTTATATTTAGTAATGTTTGATTGGCTCTTACGCTTGCCTCGTTTCCAATCACACATTCCTCTCCATCAATTTATATAAGCACTTTTGTCGTTTTAACTTCTTCGTCTTTTAACTCTAACTGTTCAACAGTCTTGTTCTTTCCTTTACCCTTTTCAAGTTCAATCACGAAACCCTTCTCCTTAACCTCCGACAATTTTCCATCGAGCTTTCTACCGTCCGCACAAACAACCTCGACATTCTTTCCGATATTCTTCTCAAATTGTCTTTTCATCTTCAACGGTTCTCCCAATCCCCAAGAAAGTACACTGAGTTCGAAATCCTCCTGCTCTCTATCCAAACAATCCTCCAATTTTCTGCTCAAATCGATACAATCCTGTATTCTGACCCCTTCATCTCCATCAATGAAAACTTCTATCCGGTTATCGGAACTCACTTTCACCATAACCAGAAACAATGAACTACCCTCCAAAAAACTCTCTGCCTTGTTTGCTATATATGCTTTATCAATCATCACTCTTACATATAAAAATAGGGAACTACAGCTCCCTCCGTCAAAATTGAATTTGAACCGCCACACCCAACAACACGGTTGCAAAGATACTGCTTTTTTCAAAACCTGCAATGAAAACGCAGGAAATATTCTCACAATGTGGCAAAAGGATACACTTTTACTGCCGGATTTTCGCAACACGCACAAGTGCTTTCCGCTTAAAAGACTTGCTTCATAAACGTTTTATTTCCGCACATCCGCATACAGCAATCATAAAAGAAACATCGGGCATGCAAAAAGCATACACCCGATGCAAAACCTTACTATTCTGTTTAATCTCTAAATTATTTCCTATCCGACTGCTATCTTCTCACCGAAGTAAAACCCTTCATCAATCCGCGTTCCGCTGTTTCCATGAAAGAAATTATTTCATCTCTTTCTGCCGATTGCGGCTGCTGTTTCAATTCTTCAAGAGCTGCACTATACATCAAACCTTTTTGAAACACTATACGGTAAAGACCTTGTATGTTGTTTACAACCTCCTGCGAATAACCCCTTCGGAGCAAACCGACCGAATTTACGCCACAATAAGATACGGGAAACTTGCCACCCTTGACGTAAGGTGGAATGTCCTTATCGACAAGCGAACCGCCCATCAATATGACATGCTTTCCTATTCTCGTAAACTGGTGAATGGCACATTGTCCGCCTATTATGGCATAATCATCTATGAGAATATGCCCTGCCAACGTGGCTGAGTTTGCAAGAATACAGTTGTTCTTTACAACACAATCATGAGCCACATGAGCGTATGCCATGATAAGATTATTGTTACCCACAACTGTTTTCCCGTTTGCACTCGTTCCTCTGTTGATTGTTACGAACTCTCTTATCACATTATTGTCGCCTATTTCACAGGTGGTATATTCCCCTGCAAACTTCAAATCCTGCGGCACGGCAGCTATGCTTGCCCCGGGAAATATCTTACACCCCTTACCTATTCTCGCCCCCGGGAATATAGTAACATGAGAACCTATCCAACAATCATCGCCTATGACCACGTCATCATAGATCAAAGCGAACGGCTCTATTGTAACGTTTTTGCCGATTTCGGCATTCGGGTGAATAAACGCAAGTTGCTCGTTCATAATGACTGTTTTTTCGTTTTTGCAATTTGAGCCATCATATCCGCTTCCACAACCACTCTTTCTCCAACATAAGCCGTACCTTTCATCTTCACTATGCCTCTGCGAATCGGCTCCGATAGTTGCAGTTTAAGCAACAATGTATCACCCGGAACGACCTTATTTCTGAACTTCACCTCCTCGAATTTCATGAAGTAGGTACTGTAATTCTCCGGGTCTTCGACATCCTTCAATGCAAGCATTCCACCTGTCTGCCCCAATGCCTCGACAATCAACACACCCGGCATTACAGGCTCTTCCGGAAAGTGTCCGTTGAAGAAATCCTCATTTCCGGTTACATTCTTCAAGCCGACTACATAGTCATCTCCCATATCTATGATTTTATCCACAAGCAACATGGGAAATCTGTGAGGTAAACGTTCTTTTATTGCCTTTATATCATACACCGGCTCTTTATTCGGATCATAAAAAGGAGCCTTCTTCGTATTCTCCATAATACTCTTGATTTTACGTGATAGTTTATTATTAACTCTATGCCCCGGTTTCTTAACTATAAACCGAGCCTTGACATATCTTCCCACCAATGCAATATCGCCGATGAAGTCCAGCAATTTATGCCTTGCCGGTTCGTTGACATATTGCGGTTTTATGTTGTTCAGCACCCCTTGTTCGACCTTGACCTCTTGCGGATTTTTGCCGAAGACCTTTGCAAGGTGTTCTATGCGACTTTCGTCCAAAACCTTATCTACAAAAATCAAGGCATTATCCAAGTCTCCGCCTTTTATAAGGTTATAATTCAACAACTGCTCTATTTCACTAAGAAAAACGAATGTGCGACAAGTTGCGAAACCCTCTCTGAATTCGTCTAAAGAAGACAGGAAAGCCGTTTGCGAACCCACTGTCTGTGAAGCGAACTCTATCGACAAATCCACCTTGAAGCCGTCGTACGGCAACGCCAACAATTCTATACCGCTTTCTTCCTCAGAATAAACGACCGGTTCATGCAAAACATAGTAATGTCTTTCCGCTTCCAACTCCTTAATCCCACCTTTTTCTATGCACTCCACCCAAATACGGGAACTGCCGTCTAAAATCGGCACTTCCTCCCCGTCCAGTTCCACCACCACATTATCAATTCGCATTGCATAAAGAGCAGACATCAAATGCTCCACCGTACACACCTTGACACCGTCCGCACACAGACTTGTGCCACGAGAAGTATCACAAACCAAATCGGCTGAAGCCGGAACGCATGGACACCCCTCCAAATCCGTTCTTCTGAAAACCACACCCGTATTGCACTCTGCAGGCAGCAATCTTACTTTCACATGTTTACCTGTGTGAAGACCTTTGCCCTCTGCTCCAACGGGATTGCTTATAGTTGTTTGTCTTTCCATAATGTTTCGGAGTGCAAAGGTAAAAAGATTATTTGATATTTTCGGATTTGCACCTCAATAATCGGTTGCATGTATCACAGAAGTCTATCTGCAATTAAATATATTCCGATATGAATTCCCTGTAATCCTCGAAGAATTTCATTCTCCCATTTTTGTCAAGAATAAAAACACAAGGAAACTTTCTCGCGTCAAGTTTGTATTTGCGGAACTTTATCTTTTTCATGGAACGCATTGCGGCGAAATACACCTGTTCGGTTTCAGGGAAATAGTTTCTTGCCACTTCGTACAAATTCTTCCTTACAACGATATCCTTAATTTGTTTCTCGTCCAAAAAGCAAAGAACGACGAAATTCAAATCCTGTCTCTCAAAAACATTCTGTTTTTTGAGAAAATCATGCAATTCAATATAACATTGGTGGCAACTCGCAGAGGAAAGACATACCATTATTTGAGACTTACCTTTTTGCAAAAAGACCTCACTGCCTTTGAAGTCCACAAAAACCTCCTGCGACACACACCGAGCTCCGAAAAGAAGCAAACTCACCAAGAAGAACAACCGCAACCTCATTTCAAATCGAAATCATAATCCCATTCATCTAACACGATAACCTGTTCATGCTCCGACAAATAATTCTGTTTGAAACTCTCAAAATCATCTTCGCTCATCAACTCGAGCCTTTTCAAATCCAATGGCAAGTCATAATTTATTCGAAACACCTTCTTCTGCTTTGCATCGAACACATTAAGTAAATTCGTCCAGCCCAAAGTGTATAGACGATTATATCTGTCGCTGTTATTCAAAGAAATATCCGCCAAAGCATGACGATACAGTTTCCACTTCCCGTTGTCCTTTCTCCAAACATCTGTAAGCATATCATTACCCCCAAGGAAATAGCCGACAATCAACTCATTTTCACCTCCCACATATATATTGTTCAATCTGGAATAGTCCGTATAATCATTCAAATACCATATTCTTGATATGGGGTCTTTATATTTTCTCAATACCTTTTTCATCTTCTTTTTCGGGTAAGTTTTCCAACCCTTGAAAGAATTATCTGCCACTATGCTGTCCAGCAAATCCAAGTTCGAATCATACTCATAAATCTTATAAGAACCCAAATGTGCGAAGAATATCCTGTCTCCCGATACATCAAACAAACGATGAGGTGTGAAATAAGTCAAACCTTGAAAACCCAACTCGAAAGACTTTACAATCTCAATTTTGTCCGTCTTTAAGTCAAACACACCGACCTTGACAAAATCGTTTATATCGCAACGGCTGCACAAATACCAACTGCACACCAACACCTTCCTATCAGGCAGCAAAAACACCTGATTAATATATCTGAATTCTTCGGGAAGCTCTACAGCTCTCGAAAAAACAAAATGCGAATCAGCATTCTCTCTTTCGTAAATCTGAAGCCGCCCTCCGTTCCATGAACTTGCAACAATCAAAACCTCATCATTGGCACATACGTCATGAATACTTTGATTGTTTGCCTTATAAAGTTTAGTCAATTCATAAGAAGAGAATTGTTTTGTGACCATATTGTATGTCAACATCGATATTCCGTTTGTATCTATGCTCACTACATCAAAAGCACCGCCGGCTTCACGACAAGTAAACCTCTCAACCCTTGACGCGTGAAACACCTTGTTAGGTTTCTCTAATGGAAAGACAACACTGTTTGCCACACTCATGCAATCTTTTATTGCCTGTGCAAAAGCACCATAGAAAAACAATCCCGGCAAACAGAAAATGCAAACACACAAAACAATTCTCTTCATGTTCAACAGCCTATTTTACATCTATCACATCAGCGAAGACTTTCAATTCTCCATTTCATCCAACATTTCATAACTTGGACTAAGAATTGATTCCGAAGTAAATTCTCTATTTTTATGGTTAGATAATGCGGTTTATCGCTCTATCCATAGGCAAAGCTACAACAAAATTTCTCTTCTACAAAGAAAAAGCCAAATATATTTCTCTTGTATTTCCTATGTGGTTAAATATCAATACGTAAACATCAGAAAAAATCTCAAATGCCACTTCTGTTTTTTCCTTTCGGTGTTTTTGTAAGGTGTTGTCGGCAAACATTTCGCGGAATAAACCAAAAATCTATCATAAACAGCCGGTCGGTTTTCCTTGCCGTCAAATCGACCGAGCCGAAAGACAAAAGCCGAAGAGCAAACCCCTCTTCGGCTTCCGAACAGAAGAGAAAACAATTTTATTGCTTCAATACTTTCTTCTCCATAATCCCTTTTACGGTCTGTATTCTTATAATATAGTTACCGGCAGGCAGACCTCTCAAATCCATCACCGCTTCATGACATTGTTTTTCCTGTCTGATGACACATTTGCCCGTCATATCGAACAACTCCAAGGATTCAATCTTGAAATTACTTTGTATCACGACCTCGTCATGAGCAGGATTGGGGTAAACGCTGCAAGTACTTTCCAAATCCGTCGCTTGCAAAATATCGGAAGAAGCCGAAGAAGGCACGACAATGATAGGGTTGAAGTTCAAAGTGGATTTATGAACAGTGTAATACACCGTGTCATCGACAAATCGCTTCCACACACCCATTCGTTTGAACCAAGGACTCTCCGAACCCTGACAACCGATTATCGTATCCTGCCACAAAGTATCGCATATACTGAAAGTAGCATTGTACATCAGATAAGGGAAACCTATATAACCATCATTCACTTCAGACCTGCACGCAGAATCCTGAATGTTGACGTACGTCTCGCCCACGATAAAGAAATCTCTTTCACTTACGGCATTGTCGAAGAAATAATAACCCATACCTTTTCTTGTAGCTCCCTGCTGAGCCGCGGGATAAGCCACCGCAGATGCAAGAGGACTGAAATCGTATTTCTCCGTTGTTATGTAAAACTTCTTGTCAGGGTAAATAATATCTCCAATCACCTGAGCTGCCACACCGATTACCGTTACAACGGAGTCGAAATGGAAAGGCTGAGCATACGCCTCCGCCCAGTAACTGTTTCTTCCGAAGAAAGAACCCGACAAATCTCTCGGACCGTATGTAACAGGACACTCATGAATGGAATCATAGAAAGAAACAGAAGGTTTTGTATGCCTCACCATCTCAAGATAATACCCTTCCATTGTTCCCCAAGGAAGATGACTGTCAGGAATTCTGTAATCCCATGCATTCATGCTGCAACTCTGATAATCCGGGTGGTGAAACAATACCACGGTGTCATATTGCGTAACAACCAAAGTGTCATCTCCCACTTGCGTTATAATTTGCGGGAGTTGCGAATACGCAGCCGAACAAACGACCGCCAAAACCAAAAATGTGAATAACCTTTTTGGCAGATACGCAACTGTTCGTTCATTTGCCAAAACCAAAAGTGTAATCAATTTTTTCATTCTTCGGATTTTTTGTGATTAAATATTATTTTCAATTCGGTGTATTCGGCTTGTCGCAGTGTTCAAAACAATACGGCAAGCCCGAAACTGCTCAAGTTGTTTTTACCTATAAGGTTTATGAAATCGGAAGAATAACAAGTCGTTTTCATATTAACTCATGTTTGATAGTGCAAATATATACATTGTTCCCGAACAAAGAAAGCAAAATTGCATCTTTAACATTATTTATGACCATTTCGGAGTGCTTAAAACGCCGTTTGGAAATGCTTTTGTTTGTCAGCACTTTGGCGAAACGCCGAAAGAATTTTCTGAAACGGCGGAAAAATTTTTTCTTCCGCCGTTTTATTTTCGAGAATCGGCGTTCGGGTAAGCAGGTCTCTTCGTTTTGAAGCGTCGATGGCTGTTTCCACGGTTTAAGACGGCAAAATAATATGGAAAATTCGGAAGAAATATTGTTTCGATTTCGGTTTTCATCGATTGGAAACAATTATTCGTTGTTGTGTTTCGTTGTTATCGGAAAATGTTATCTTTGTAATCGAAATCAGAAACAATATTATGGAAAACAAAAACTTCAACATTACACAGGAAAATCGTCGAAGCGGTGTTTTGACGATGCCGGCTTTGATGCCGAAAGTTTACATTTGGATGACGCTCGCTTTGTTAATCACAGGTTTTACTGCCTTCGTCGTTGCATCAAGCCCGGTTTTGCTTTCTGCAATCTTCGGAAACAGATTGGTGTTCTGGGGACTGATAATAGCGGAATTGGCTTTGGTATGGTCGATTTCGGCGAGAATAGACAGACTTTCGCTCGTTAATGCAACGATTTTGTTCGTTTTGTATTCGGTAATCAACGGTGCGACATTATCGACTATCTTTCTGGCGTACGCAGCGAGCAGCATAGCGAGTGTATTCTTCATCACGGCAGGCACTTTCGCCGCAATGACATTGGTAGGTATCGTTACGAAAAGAGATTTGAGCAATATAGGCGGTCTGTGCTTCATGTGCTTGATCGGATTGATTATTGCAACGGTTGTAAACCTCTTTTTGAAGAGCGGAACATTCGGAATGATTATCAGCTATGTAGGCGTCTTGGTCTTTGTCGGTCTTACAGCGTATGACACCAATAAAATAAAGAACGCTTTGCAAGAGGCGGACAACACAAGCGAGCATGCGGCGAAGATAGCCTTGATAGGAGCATTGTCGTTGTACCTCGACTTTATCAATATCTTCCTTTACCTGCTAAGAATCTTCGGAAACAGGGATTAACACTTTGCTTCAAGAGAAATAAATCGGGTATTCCTGCAAAGGTATCGGCAAATTTTGATACCTTTGCAGGAATTTCGGGTTTTGTATCGCTGATATAAAAAGTCGAATGCAAAGAAATACGCAAAGAAAATGCAGTTTGCACAAATCGCAGGACAGATACAGTTGAAGAACTCCTTGATTGAGGCGGTGAAAGAAAAGAGAGTGCCGCACGCACAGTTGTTTGCCGGAGCGGCAGGCAGCGGAACGTTTGCCATGGCTTTGGCTTATGCTCAATTTGTCAGCTGCACGAACCGCCAATACAATGAATCGGCAGGCGAAAACGAGCTTCACGGAGACTCTTGCGGCAAATGTCCGTCGTGTTTGAAGTATTCCAAGCTGGCTCACCCCGATTTGCATTTCATTTTTCCGAACACGACAACGAAAAAGGTCGATAAGAATAACGAATCCGCTCTTTTCATGGAAGAGTTTAGGGAATTCGTTTCGGAGAAAGAGGGATACATAGACGTAAATTCATGGTTCGAGTACTTGAAAGTGGACAATAAGCAAGGCGAAATCAATGTCCGCGATGCAGCTTCGATAATTCGGGATTTGACGATGACGACCTACGAGTCGCCATACAAGATAATGATAATATGGTGTGCCGATAGGTTGCGTCATGATGCTGCTCCCAAACTCTTAAAGATACTTGAGGAACCCTACGATGGTACTTTGTTTCTCCTGATTACCGAAAACACCGAAGCCATATTGCCGACCATATTGTCGAGAACGCAGTTGGTGAAGGTGCTTCCGATTGAGGACACCTCGATTGAGCATTACCTCGTCGAGAAAAAGCACATCGCTCCGGAAAAAGCCGCAATCATGGCAGCAAATGCAGAAGGCGACCTCATAAAAGCCCTGCAATATGATGCCGAAACGAAAAAAGAATTCACGGAATCGTTCATCAAATGGACGAGAGCGGCATTTCTGTACAGGAGCAAAGCCTCCGAAATATCGCTTTGGGTCGAACAGATTGCCAAAACGGGCAGGGAAACGCAGAAGAACTTCCTTTCCCATGCTTCGGAGTTGTTCAGGGAGTGTTTTATGTGCAATATGGGAATGCCAATCAAAGGAAGCCTGTTCGGAGATGAGGAAAGTGAGTTCAGAAACAAGTTTTCCAAATTCGTGAACGGCAACAACATAACGGCAATCTCCCGTTTGTTGGAACAAGCCCGCTACCATATCGGTCGAAACGCCAATTCCAAAATACTGTTCTTCGATTTGAGCCTGCAACTTGGCATGCAGTTGAACAAGAAGTAAAGAAAAGGTCATACCAAAAGACACAATACATAAACAGATGATAGAAAACACAAGCGAAAATACAGAACAAGAATCAAGCAAACAACAAGAGGAAACCCCTCAATCAAACCGTACGGCTGCACAATCGAGTCGCAAACTTGTGGAGCAGGACGACAGAGAAGAGGTTGTGGGTTTGGAACAATTCACACACCCATATTTCGATGAAGAACCGGACATGGGCAGAACGCATTACGAATCTAATGTATTGCTTTCGCGAGCATGCTGCCGGAAACCGGAGTGTTACAAACCCGTAAGCAAAATGGAGCGGGACAGTTGCTCCAAATTGAACGTCCACAACTGGATGGAACACATACATACGCCGTCAAACACAGGAGAATGCAACGTTGTGGAGGTCAGATTCAAGAATTCGAGGAAAGATTTCTATCGTTTGCCGGAAGGATTGGAGATTTGCGAGGGAGACATTGTGGCAGTGGAAGGAACGCCGGGGCATGATATAGGAATAGTTACCCTGAAAGGCGAGTTGTGCCGCATTCAGATGAAGAAGAAAAAGGTGGAAAACGGCGATAACATCAAGAAACTCTACCGCAGAGCAAAGGTTACGGACATAGAAAAGTGGTTGCAGTCCATCGAAAAGGAAGATGGCATGATTTTCGAGACCAGACGCTTGGCAGGCAGCCTCGATTTGAAAATGAAAGTGAACGATGTGGAATTTCAAGGCGACGGAACCAAAGCCATATTCTACTATACGGCAGACGACAGAGTGGATTTCCGTCAACTCATCAAGTCATTGGCAGAGGAATTCCGCATAAGGATAGAGATGAAACAAATAGGAGCAAGGCAGGAAGCAGGTCGCCTCGGAGGCATAGGCACATGTGGCAGAGAATTATGCTGCAGTACATGGCTGAACTCCTTTCATTCGGTATCCACTTCGGTTGCCAAGACACAGCAACTATTTCCCAATCCTCAGAAACTTGCAGGGCAATGCGGCAAACTTAAATGCTGTTTGAACTATGAGTATGACGTTTATGTAGATGCCTTGAAGTCGTTTCCGGAACAAGGAGTGGCATTGGAGACAAAGAAAGGCAAAGCGATATATCACAAAACCGATGTATTCAAACGCCTGATGTGGTATTCGTATCAAAACTCTCCCGAACTGATACCGCTATCCGTCAATTCCGTAAAGAAAATAATCCAAGACAACAAGCGGAATATACTGCCCGATGACATAGAATCCTTTGCCGAAAAGAACAAAGACAACAAATCCGACGCACAAAGATGAAATCGAATGCCAATTTCCTGAAATCGAAACCGCATTCCGGAGCATTGAAACTCTTTGTCATTATTCCGTTGCTGGTATTCCTGTTTGCATCATGCAACAGCAACGTCGTATATGACGAAAACAAAACCGTAGATTCCGAATCGTGGAAAGCAGATGACAAAATCTTCTATGAATTTGACGTAAAGAACACTTCAAACAAGTATAAAATGGCACTGAATGTGCGGAACACCACTGACTATCCCTATAACAACATATACTTTTTCATGAAGACCATATTGCCTGACGGAAGCATTACACGGACAGACACGATAGAATGCTACCTTGCCTATCCCGACGGAACGTGGAAGGGCAAAGGCAGTTTCGATGTGAAGGATAATCGCTTTTGGATAGCAAAGAACGTGGAGTTCAAGCAGAAAGGCAGATACGTCTTTGAAATTTACCAAGCCACGAGCGACAGTTCGCTCGTCGGAATAAGAGATGTGGGCTTGCACATAGAGTATCAGGATTAAGCAAAACAAGAAAGCAGAAAACAAATGCAGAATAAGAAACCCTTGAAGAAGCAACAACAGAACAACGACAACAAAAGGTATGTCAGAATCATGTGGGTGAGTTACCTTTGCGTCCTGTTTCTGATAGCAATCTTCTTTACGATGTTATCTTTCGGCTGGTTGGGATTTATGCCTACCTTCGAGGAATTGGAGAACCCGAAAGCCAATCTTGCCACCGAGGTATATGCGGATTCGGGAGAACTGTTGGGTTATATCGGAATACAAAATCGTTCCAACGTCAACTACAAAGACATCTCTCCGAATATGATAAACGCACTCATAGCAACCGAAGACGCAAGATTTAGGGAACATTCAGGAATAGATGCCCGCTCCTTGTTCAGGGTATTGACCAAAACAATATTGGGAGGCCACAAAAGTTCGGGTGGAGGAAGCACACTGACGCAGCAATTAGCCAAAAATCTTTTCCCGAGAGAGAAGAAGTCGGCTGTCGGCACGGTTTACGCCAAACTGAAAGAGTGGATAGTCGCAATCAAGTTGGAGAGGAATTACTCCAAGGACGAAATCCTTTCCATGTATCTCAATACTGTTGATTACGGAAGCAACGCTTTCGGAATCAAAGCGGCCTCCCATACTTTCTTTACCAAACTTCCCTCGGAACTGGAAGTCGAAGAAGCAGCCGTTTTGGTAGGATTGTTGAAAGCTCCGACCACATACAACCCCGTGAGAAACCCTGAGAACGCTTTGAAAAGAAGAAACACCGTATTGTCTCAAATGGAGAAGTACGGCTATCTTACTTCCGAACAACTGGAAGCCAAATCCGAACAACCAATAAAACTCAAATACAATCCGCAGGCTCATGATGAAGGTATTGCAACCTATTTTCGCGAAATGCTTCGCAACTATATGAAAGATTGGTGCAAGACGCACTACAAGCCTAACGGCGACCAATACGACGTACACAAAGACGGATTGAGAATATACACCACAATCAACTACCAAATGCAGAAAAACGCCGAAGATGCGGTGAAGGAACATTTCAAGTATCTGCAAAACGAATTTTTCAAACACACGAAAGGCTATCGTGATGCACCGTTCACAGGCATAAGCAGGGCAGATATAGAAAAATATTACCTGCAAGCGATGAAAAATTCCGACCGTTACAGAGATTTGAAAGAAGAAGGCTTGAGCGATAAAGAAATAAAAGCCAACTTCGAGCAGAAAACCAAGATGAGAGTCTTCACTTGGAACGGCGATAAAGACACCGTGATGTCCCCATGGGACAGTCTGCGATATTATAAGCACTTCCTGAACACAGGAATGGTCAGCATAGAACCGCAAACAGGTCATATCAAAGTCTATGTCGGCGGAATAAACTACAAGCACTTCAAATTCGACAATGCAAAGCTCGGTCGCCGACAAGTAGGCTCCACATTCAAACCATACGTCTATGCCGCAGCCATGAAAGACAGCGACCTGTCTCCATGCTTCGAGATTTCCAACACCCCAGTAACCTTTGAAGATTACGATAATTGGACACCGAAGAACTCCAACAAAGCAAGAGAAGGAGAAATGGTCTCCTTAAAATGGGCGTTGGCAAACTCTGTGAACTTTGTCTCCGCCGCACTGATAAAAGACTACACCACGCCGCAATCCGTCGTCAACCTCGTCAAACAAATGGGTATCACCACTCCCATGCCGGCCGTCCCTTCCATCTGTCTCGGCACAGCCGACCTCTCGGTCATGGAAATGGCAGAAGCAATGGCAACATTCGCCAACAAGGGAGTGCATAAAAATCCTATATTCATAACGAAAATATGCGACAACAAAGGCATGGTCTTGGAGGTCTTCAACACAAAAAGCAACGCCGCCTTGGATGAAGAAACCGCATACCTCGTTTTGGAACTCATGAAAGGCGTTGTGGATAGCGGAACGGGAGCAAGGCTGAGATATAAATACGGATTACGCAGCACCATAGCCGGCAAGACGGGAACAACCGACAACAACTCCGACGGTTGGTTCATCGGCATAAACCCAAAACTCGCAACAGCCGTATGGGTCGGCGGAGAACTTCGCAGCATACACTTCCGCAGCACCGCCCTCGGTCAGGGAGCCTCCATGGCATTGCCTGTCTATGGACTGTTCATGCAGAAATGCGAGAAAAATCCCAAACTCAACTTCTACAAAGGCGATTTCGACCGTCCGCCTTCCTTGGAAATAGATATGGATTGCAGCAACTATGTACAGGAACTGCAACAAGGCACCGTCAGCGACGAATACACCAAAGACTGGTAACCCGTTTGCTACGGCAATAACAAACATCATAAAAATCGAATGATGTTCCAAAACGGCATTTCGCCGATTTGTGAATATTAAACCGCCGAAAGAATTTCTTGAATCGCCGTTTTACGAAATTCTTTCGGCGGTTTATTTTCGTGGAACTGTGAATGGTTATATTACAGCATTGAGTTTGCTTCTCAATAGTTGGTTATCAATAAATGAGTTACTTTTTTATCGTTGCGGTTCATGAAACTGACGAGATATTCCTTGTCAAACGTTTGTATTTTTATTCCTTTCTTGTTGTATAGACTGTAAATGAAATCCGTGTTCTTGATGATAAGCATCCATTTTGCCTTACATTCGTTAATCATATAGTTGGCAAGTCGTATCTGATCTTTATGTGTAAACTCATTTTGGGCATAAGTATTAAACTCGCTGTCGTAAGGAGGATCGAGAAAAACGAAATCATTTTCTCTCGGACTGCAATTCCTAAGGAAAAGTTCGAAGTCTAAATTATAAATCTGTGTCTTCTTAAAGTGATTCAGTAATGCCGAAGAACGATAATAATCAAGCTTCTTCTTCATTGTTTTTGTATTATACCCAATCCCACCGTAAGGAACATTGAATTCCCCCTTATCATTGTATCGAAACATTCCACTGTATGCATAGTTTCTTATGAATAAGAATAATGCACTGTGAAGAATACTATTGGAAAAAGATATGTGCTTATCGTTGTACAAGTAGCGGTAGTTCATGTAAACAGCACTTTTAATAGCTGTTTCAATGTTATCCTCCAAGTCAAATGATGAAAGTGTGTGCTTCTTTTGTTCCAATGTTTTTATGCGTAGCATTTTCCTGTATAGGTTAATCTCCATCTCTTGAACTAAGACAGATGGTAAGTTCTGAAATTCTGCCGTTAAAATATTTGTTATATCCTTTTCTTTCAATGCACAGAAATCTTGAATTTTACCTTTCAATTCAGTTTTGTCAATCTTTTCTTCACGATATTCCAAATACAAATTGACCAAATCTTTATTTACAGAAAAGAAGTCGCGAGCATTCGTCCAAGAGATGTCTATTGCCTCGGCATAAGAATAGAAAGAAGGATTTGCCTTGGCGATGTTTTCATATAGATGTATCAATTCAGGAGATAAATCATTGATAAGCAATTTTTCTCCGGTCATAGCTGTAAATACAGAACCACCTCCCACAAATGGTTCTATAAATCGGTTATATAACGGTACATTCGGAATGATATATTTCAATTCTTTTTCCTTGCCACCTGCCCATTTAATGATGGGAGACAGCTCTTTCAGACTTTTAATCTCATATTCTTTTTGTGTGTTTGCAAAGAGCTCTGTTATACTAAACAGGGTTCTTTGATATGAATGAACAGGTTCTTGTACCATAGACGTGTTGTGGTCAGTTTCTTTTTGTTCGTCAATCATCAATTCTATTCTTTGTTTCGCAGCTGTAAAATATGTTTGGTTTAGTTCTATCCCTATGAAACGTCTGTTTAGCTTCAAAGCTGCAACTCCTGTCGAACCTACTCCCATAAATGGATCAAAGATTATGTCATCTTCGTTTGACGCAATACTAATCATCTTTTTCAAAATCGATATTGGTTTTTGAGTAGGGTGTTTGGGGTTGCTGAGACGTTCCGGTCTCATACATATAGGACTTTCTATAAAATTGTGCATTTCTGTTTGGGATATAAAATTCCAAGTATGCCCTTTATTCCAACAAGTGAAAATCATCTCACAACTATTTAGGAATCCGGCCTTGTAGATTTTAGGAGCAGGATTGGTTTTATGCCATATCATGAAGTTTGTTGTATCGAATCTATGGTCTAAGCAACTATGCCATCTCCCTATTTGATTGTATGACGTGAAGATAAAAATGTTTCCGGTAGGCTTTAGTATGCGAATAAACTCACCTGCCCATTCTTCCGGATTGAAATCTTCCAAATCCCATTCTGCAACATCATTATTCATCGCAGTACGTCCCGGTAGCGGAATATTTCCTGTGGAATGTTTGCCGATATTATAAGGAGGGTCTGTCAGAATAAAGTCTATTGAATTGTCCGGTATTCTTTTTATAATTTCACGACTGTCAGCTCGCAATACGCATTTTCGCCAATTTGGATTTCTCATTTTAACTGAAGATATGCAGCCTTGATTTTGTACAGAGCCTCGGTTATAAGATGTGCATTTTGGGTATATTCGTCAATTACAATGTTGTATCCATTATCTGATTTACAGACAAGATTCCAAAATTCACTGCTGATGCATAATTCTTCATCTGAAAAGAATTGTTTTACACGCCCTTGTGTCCATGGTTTTCCTTCTCCGTATCTGTTGTATGCTGTCGCAAATAATATTTTGACATTTTCTTCACTTCCGAGTTTGTTTGTCAAGATACAATATTGTTCAAGAAGAGCTTCTTTCTCCGAACGAGCCTTTTTGTTATCCAAATCACCGCCGATTTTCAGTTCTATCAAATAATGAAGATTTGTTTCTTTATCTATGAGGTAGTAATCACTATCGTGACGTTTATGAATACTGTCTCCTTTTCGGTCAATAATTCCTGTATAATCGGCAACTTGCGGTTTCTTTGCGTGTCTTTTGTATTGTTCAAGTAACTCTGCAATATAGTCCGTTTGCTCCTTATATAATTCACCTTCCACATATTTTCTGACATCATAGTGCAAGGTTGCAATGTTTATAGCCATTTTTTCCAACATATTACCGAGGGAGCTATCAAGAGAGCGAGCCAATGCCGAATAATATTGTATTTCCGAACCTAATGCTGCGATGAAAACATTATGAATCTTCATATTGATTGTTCCATCTTCGTCGTCAACTTCACTGAGATGTCTATCTGAAAAGGCAGATGCATAAGTTTCAACACAACTTCTGACGATTGCTCTGATTGCAGTTTCGTTATCAATGGTATTTGCCATACATTATGAAAATCAATTACTATTGTTATCATTACTAAAGCATATTCACGATTTCTTTGAACGTTGTCTTCGTTGCAGAGAAAAACATTCGAATATTCTTATTTTGCAAAGGTAGGTATTTTTGTTCGATTAGTCATCTGGTTGCTTAATTCTATCTTCCGTATCAAAATGTTACCTATACGTTCTTTGTGAATACTTCATCAACAGACAGAAAACAAATACTTAATAACAATTTCTTCAAGCCACTATTGTTCAGCAACTTGACAAAACACAAATTTGTGAAGATTAAACCGCCGAAAGAATTTCTTGAATCGCCGTTTTACGAAATTCTTTCGGCGTTTCATTTTTTGCGAACGGCGTTTGGCTGCGAGGGTATGGCGATGTGGTGCGTAGAGGCGGCGATACAGAATGGGGAATAAATGGTACGTAGTCTTGCTTTTTTGCTTTCTGCATTGCCGACGGTTCGGAGATTTTGCCTAAATTTGCTGTCAAAAACACAGGGCTTGAAAAGGATAGTTTGTTTCATCGTTTTGATTTTCGGGTTCATTGCCGGATTTTCGCAAAAGGGTGCCGTGCTGTTCGGTATCGTGAGCGACAGTGCAGGGAACGCCTTGCCGGGTGCCAATGTGGGCGTTGTGAATTTGTCCAAGCCTGTGGGAAGCATGGCAGACGATAAGGGATATTATTCTTTCGAGGTTCCCGACAACAAAAAGTTGAAAGTGGTTGTCTCCTTTGTTGGATATAGGAAAGAGGAAAGAGTTTTGGTTTTGAGAAAAGGAGAAAAACACAGATTGGATTTTGTACTTGTCGAAGAGTCTTCGCTTTTGCAGGCAGTGGAAGTCAGAGGCGATAATTCGAGAGAGGAAGGGCTGACCCGCATAAGTTCGGAATGGGCGAAGAATGTGGCAGGTCCTACAGGCGGAGTGGAGAGCCTATTGAAAAGTCTCGACGGAGTGTCCTCCAACAACGAGCTCAGTTCGCAATATAATGTGAGGGGAGGAAACTTTGATGAGAATTTGGTGTATGTAAACGATATTGAGGTGTTCCGTCCTTTCCTTGTGCGTTCCGCACAGCAGGAAGGGTTGAGTTTCATCAACTCCGACATGGTGTCCGATATCGTTTTCTCCTCCGGAGGCTTCGATGCGAAATACGGAGACAAGATGTCGTCGGTCTTGGATATAAAATACCGTAAGCCGCAGGAGTTTTCAGCCTCGGCTTCTTTCGGTTTGTTGGGTGCAAGCCTGCATGTGGAACAAGCATTGGGCAGTCGCTTCACTTATCAGTTGGGATTTAGAAACAAAAACACCAAACACCTTATTTCCGCAATGGATACGGAGGGCGATTACTTCCCTTCTTTCAACGATTTGCAGCTTTATGCAACGTATGACTTGAATGAGAAGACGGAACTCGCCTTTCTCGGCAACGTGGCTTACAATAAATATGAGTTCATTCCCCAAAACAGAGAAACGTCATTCGGTAATCTCTATGAGCTTTTGAAGTTAAAGGTCTATTTCGACGGACAGGAAGCCGATAAATTCTCCTCTTTGTTCGGGGCGTTCATGCTTACGCACAATCCTACAAAGGATTTACAATTGAAATTCATAGTTTCGGGATTTGCAACAGACGAAAGAGTGAATTACGACATACAGGGACAGTACTGGTTGTCCGAGACCGGCTTGGGATACGGGGACGATGAGGGCTTGGAACGTGGAATAGGAACGTATAAGGAGCATGCAAGAAATCACCTCGTCGCAAACATTTACAATATCGAACATAAGGGACTGAAATACGGCAAAGGCGGCAAGTTGAGATGGGGTTTGAAATATCAGAGAGAACTCATCAACGACAGAATGAACGAATGGAAGATGGTGGATTCGGCAGGCTATACGATACCTTCCAATCCCGATGTGCCGGGAGTGTATGACACGGTAACGCCTCCGGCTTTGCAAAACGTCTTCAAGTCGGACAATGACATGTCTTCCAATCGTCTGACGACTTATATACAGAGAGATTGGAGCATAAGCACGAAAGCGGGCAAGTGGTTCCTGAATGCTGGAGCGAGAGCTTCTTATTGGGATTTCAATGATGAGGTTTTCTTATCGCCGAGAGCAAGCATAGGCTTTTCTCCTGCCTCAAAAAAAGATTTGTTGTTTCGTTTTGCAACAGGCTTATACGCCCAAAGTCCTTTTTATAAGGAATTGAGAGACGAGACAGGCAGGATAAACAAGGATATTCGCTCGCAAAAATCGTGGCATTTCGTTCTTTCGTCGGATTGGAACTTCACCATGTTGGAACGTCCCTTCAAATTCATCGCATCGGTATATTATAAATACATGTGGGATTTGATACCTTATCGAGTGGATAACGTACAACTGCGATACACTGCCCGAAATAATGCCGTCGGATATGCGAGAGGTATAGACATGAGGCTGTACGGGGAATTCATAAAAGGAATAGACTCATGGTTGACGCTGTCTCTGATGAATACGGAAGAGGATATAGATGGTGATAGAGCAGGATATATTCCACGACCGACCGACCAATTATACAATATCAACGTTTCATTTCAGGATTATGTGCCGAGAATGCCGTATTTGAGGGTTTACCTCAATTTCAACTACGGAAGCGGTTACCCATACGGGGCTCCGAACTCCGAAAGATACCTTCAGACGAACAGAATGCCCGATTATCTGCGGTGCGACATAGCTTTCACCTTCCGGATAAAGGACGAGAATACGAAATGGGCTCAAAACAATTTCATGAAAGTGTTCAAGAGAATTTGGCTTAACGTGGAATGGTTCAACGTCTTTTCGAGTAAGAACGTGATTTCTTACTTCTGGGTGGCTGATTACTCGAACAAATATTACGGAGTGCCGAATTACCTCACTCCATCGCAGATAAACGCCAAGTTGACGGTGGAATTTTAATTTGAATTGACTTATGAACGAACTGCCTTTGTTTTCCGATTTTTCATTTCGACTTCCCGATTTGAAACAACGACAAATCGTGTTCCCGAACGGAGTATCTCTCGCCTGTTTTCCCGACAAGGATAGCGAGGTCGTGCGTTTGGAATTTATTTTTGCCAATGCCGGCAGCAACAATCAAAAGAAATATTTCACGGCAGCTGCAGCGGCAAACCTTCTTACGGAAGGCAGCGGCAATATGTCGGCGGCAATGATGGCTGATAAACTGGATTATTATGCCGCATACGTGGAAAAATCCACCGACAGGGAGAGTACATCGGTCGCATTCTACTTTTTGAAGAAATATTCCGCACAAATAATGCCGCTTGTGGAACTTATAATCAAGCAACCGTTGTATGCGGAAAAAGAATTCGACATTTACAAAAGCAAGCAACGTCAATCCGTTGAACTGAACAGCCGCAAGACGAACATGATTGCCTACAAGAAGTTTTATCAACTTCTTTTCCCTGCGGAAAATCCTCTTTCCGGTTTCGGAAAAGCAAGTGATTTCGATTTGTTGTCAAGAGATGATGTGCGGGAATTCTATGACGAGTTTTACTCTTCAAAGGAGTGCGAAATATCTCTTGCAGGCAATTTCTCGGATGAACTTTTGAAAACATTGGAACAAAACTTCGGTTCGAACGATTGGGGCAAAGGAAAGGTTCATTCCATGCAGGAAGAGCCTGTAACGGCTTTACCGCAAGTCGAAACGGCTTTTGTGCATAAGGATAAGGCGGTGCAGGCGAGCCTCAGGGCAGGAAACGTCTGCATATCGCATAAAGATAAGGACTTCATGCCGTTCAAGGTTCTTGTGGCTTTGTTCGGAGGTTATTTCGGTTCGCGTCTGATGACCAATATAAGGGAAGAGAAGGGCTATACTTACTCGATAGGTTCGTACGTTACTACTTACAGAAACTGTGCCGTGCTTTCCACCCTTGCGGACGTCAAGGCGGAGAAAGCAAAGGAGACTTTCAAGGAAATAGACAAGGAAATCGAGAAATTGCAGAACGAAAGAGTGGAAGAAAAAGAGCTTTGCGTTTTGAAGAATTACCTTTTGGGAGAATGCTTACGGGGATTGGACGGAGTGTTCGACATGGCAGAGAAGTTTTCTGTGCTGAGACGTAGCGATTATCCTTTGTCTTATTTCGATGATATGCAGAAAGCAATAGTCGAAACAAGACCTGAAGACATCAGAGAGCTTGCTCGGAAATACCTCAGGGCGGAGAAGATGAGCAGAGTGCTTGTTTGCGATAAGAAATTCGTGGAATAATATACTCTTACGTATGAAGAAGACAGTGTTGTGGTATTGCATAGTATTGTTCCATGCTTTCGGGCTGTCGGCTCAAAGCATCGATGTTTGCTGTGCAAGAGTGAACGAAGACGGTTCTGCAACGCTTTCTTTTCTTGTCCGACCCGCAGGAGCATTCGAGAGATACGAGGTGTCGGTTTATAATTCCGCTACGGGCGATTACGACCTTATCGGAACGGAAAGCAATACGACTGCAACGGAATACACTGATAACGCAAGCAATGCGACGAATGCTTCGGTGCAATACAAGGTTAAGGCGATTGCTGCGGGCGGAACGGCTGTCGAAAGCAGTATTCGGACGCTTTTTCTCACCGTTATGATAAATCAAAACAATACAGCGACTCTTGCTTGGAACGATTTGCTTGCAGAGCCGCCGCATGGCAGCGAGGGAAAAGAGTATAAGATTTATCGCAAACGCATGAACGATGAAGCGGATTGGGACTTTATTCGTTCCACATCGGAAACTCATTATGTCGATACGTTGCCACGGATTTGCAAAGATTCGATTCTCTACAAGGTGGAAGTGGAAAACGATAATGCCTGCCTGTCCCGTTCCAATCGAGTGAAGATTGAAGTCATCGATTCTGAAATCCCATCCGAACCAATCCTGCAATCCTCTTCCGTCGATGTGGAAACGCAGAAGTTAAACCTCCATTGGCTTCCCTCATCTTCCGTTGATGTGTATGGTTATGTCATTTGTGCCGGCAGTCCCTGCGTTGCGATTGATACGGTTTGGGGAGCCGATGCGGCAAACTATGTTTGCGAACAATGCAATGTGGAGGAACTTAATTCGCTTGCGGTAATGGCATTCGATACTTGCTTCAATACGAGTTTGCGAACGGACACTCATACTAATATTGTCCTGAACCGGCAACGCAAGGATTGCTCCGACCGCGTTCTTCTCTCGTGGAACGAATATCGGGACTTCGAGGGCGGAGTGGAGAAGTACAACATATATTACAGAAGTGCCGCTTCCGCCGGTTATAGTCTCGTTCGATCGACCGTCGATACCGAAGAAGAGGTGCAAATAGATTTAAGCCTCGGCAGTTGCGACTTTTACGTGGAAGCGGTTTCAAATAACGGCATAACGGCAAACTCCAATGCCGTAACGGTTGACGTATCCGTTTCACGGCAGGTCGATTTCATAGAAATACGACGTGTTTCCATACGAGAGAATAATGCAGAGGCAGATTTGGAATTCTATGTCGATGCCTCTTTACCTGTGGAGGCATATCGTTTGCAGCGTTCCATAGATGGCGGAAACCGTGTGATTGTTGCCGAATTGGCTTATACGGGGCAAAATACACTGACTTATACGGATAAACTGCCATCTTCGGCGGCTGAACATTTGTTTTGTTACACTTTTTCGGCTCCCGATGAGTGCGGATTATCGTACAAATCTTCCGAATCGGTTTGTCCAATGCATTTATCTCTCGATTGCTCCGACCCTGATAAGAATGTATTGTCTTGGACGCCTTATACGGGTTGGCAGAACCCCGTTGAACGTTACGACATCTTCCGTTTCTCTTATTCGGAGCCTCTTCCGATAATGATAAGCTCCACTTCTGCCAATTCTTATACCGACACATCGCACGAACTTGCCTTTTCGGTAAGCGAGAACGGCTATTTCGTTCAGGCAATAGAGCAAGGACAGGGTCAAGACGGCAAACAGCAAACAGCAAACAGCAATTCCGCATTCACAAAGCACGAAAGCCTTGTCTTCATGCCCAACGCCTTTACGCCGAAAGGGGCAGAGAACAATATCTTCAAGCCGGAATGCCGCTTCGTTCTTCAAGGCAGTTACCTTTTCCGCATATTCAACCGTCAGGCTGCCCTTCTTTTTCAAACCGACGACCCGTCGAGCGGTTGGAACGGCAAGTTCAAAGGGGCGTTCTGCCACCCGGGTACATATATATATGTATTGGAATTTGTCAATGACCAAGGGGAGAAAATCGTAAAGCGGGGAACGTTCGCAATAGTGGAATAAAAAGACAGTCAAACGAGACATGCAAAAGATAGAAACAATTTTAAGTCCTGCTCTTTTCCCGTTCAGGACAATGAACGACACTCATATTTGTGTGGTTACCGATATTCTCAGAGCCACAACATCGATTTGCACCGCCATTCGCAACGGTGCGAAAGCCATGATACCGGTACGAAGCATAGAGGAGGCGAAACAATACAAGGATAAGGGCTATTTGGTGGCAGGAGAGAGAATAGAAAAAACTTTTCCTTTTGCCGACTGGGGTAATTCGGCTTTGGAGTTTACCCGAGAAAGAGTTTGCGGAAAAGAAATCGTCCATTCGACGACCAACGGTACCGTTGCCATATCCATGGCTTCTGAAAGCAATCCCCTGCAAATAGCAATCGGGGCATTCAGCAATCTTTCCGCTCTTGCCGATTACCTTTCCTCCATGGAGAAAGATGTTCAGATTTTCTGCTCCGGCTGGAAGAATACTCTCAGCCTTGAAGATACGGCTTTCGCAGGGGCTTTGGCTGAGCGTTTGTTGGAAAGCGGCAAATTCGAGAATAAAAACGACTCCACACATGCGGCATTGGCTGTATGGCAGGCGGCAAAGCATAATCCGAGAGAGTACATGGAAAATGCCTCGCACATACACCGTTTACGCAAACACAAGATGGACGATGTCTTCGACTATACCTTCAGAATCGACACCTGCAATGTTGTTCCCGTATTGAACCAAAAGAAAATTTGCGACGTTTATGCAATAAATCAGAAGGGCGATACGATATAGGTATCGATTTTAAGAACGAACACTAACACAAAAACAGTAAAAGCAATGAAGAAAACAATCATTTGTTTGGTTGCAGCAGTCATGACATTGTGTGCAACAACGGGTGCGAAAGCACAAAAGGTAGGATTTGGCGTTAAGGGAGGATTGAATCTTTCCACATGGACACAAGACGACAGCAAATTCAGAGTAGGATTCCACCTTGGCGGATTTGCAAACATCAAGTTCAACAAAATGTTTGCCATTCAACCGGAGTTAATGTACTCCATGGAGGGCAATAAGTGGAATAATGAAACATCAACAACCTTGTTGGGAACGGAATACTATGCAAAAAGTAAGTATAGTATAACAACACATAAGTTGATAGTGCCTATCATGTTCCAATTTACTCCAATCAGAGAGTTGACTCTTGAAGCCGGTCCTCAGTTAGGTTTCAACCTATCAATGAAAGGTCATTTGGATTTTGAGACCAACATAGCCGGACAATCTAACTATGACAAGGATCTCGACTATGACAGTGATGACTACAATACCTTTGAATTGGGTCTTGCCCTTGGTGCGAGATTCAATATCGCAAAGAACATGTCCGTAGGTGCAAGATACGTTTACGGTCTTACACCGGTGATTGATGAGGTTAAAGTAAACGGAACAGTTGTTAGCGACGCCGTTCACACTCACAATGTGATGTTCAGTTTCTCTTATATGTTCTAATCTGATAAGAGAAAAAGCGGGACGCTCTATTTCAACGTCCGAAGAACAGTATTAAACAATAGAAAGAAGGCATGCCGACAGCATTTCGGCATGCCTTTTCCATTATCGGAAAATCAAAGACTTGCAAAGCACGAAAGCCGAACGGCGTTTAGTGAAAATAAATCGCCGTTCGGGTAAATTCTTTCGGCGTTTCATTTTCTTCAAACTGCGTTTGAGGCGGTCAGGGCTTCGGCGTGAATTTCCGAACTCGCTTTTTCGTATGGCAATATCGGTATTTCGATTGTGCGTCGGCAATAAAGAAAGGAAACGAAAGCCTTGCATTTCTTTGCATTGTGCTTTCGTTTCCTTTGTATCGGCAACCTGTGCCGGTGTTTTGCCTGTATGGTCGGCTGTTACATCTTCAAGAAGGCTACTTCTTTTTGATCGAGAAATCTGTAATGTCCTCTCGGTATGTCCTTCTTGGTCAAGCCTGCAAAGCATACTCTATCCAACTTTTCCACCTTGTATCCCAAGTGATTGAACATTCGGCGGACTATTCTGTTCTTGCCGGAGTGCAGTTCCACTCCCACAACTTTTTTGCTGTTTGCCGTTTCCACGTATTGTATGTCGTCCACTCGTGCTATTCCGTCTTCCAACTCTATTCCGTCGAGCAGGGTCTGCATGTCGGCTTTGGTTACGGGCTTATCCAATTCGACGTGGTATATTTTTCTCGCTCCGTAGGAAGGGTGCGTGAGTTTCTTTGTCAATTCTCCGTCGTTGGTGAAGAGGAGCAATCCGCTTGTGCTTCTATCCAATCTGCCGACAGGGTAAATCCTTTCTCTGCATGCTTTGCCTACGAGTGCCATCACCGTTTTCCTGTCTTGCGGGTCTTCGACCGTGGTGATGAAGCCTTTCGGTTTATTGAGCAGAAGATATACTTTCCTCTCGTTGGACAGTCTTCTGCCGTCGTAGCATACCTCATCGGTGTCTTTTACCTTGTATCCCATTTGCGTTACCACTTCGCCGTTGACCGTAACCGAGCCTGCGGCAATGAGAAGGTCTGCTTCTCGTCGGGAACAAACTCCGGAATTCGAGATATATTTGTTCAGTCTTATCAATCCGTCTTCCGCGTTCGCAATGTCGGGTTTTGCGGTGTAGTATCTTCTGTTCTTCCTGAATGGTTTGTCGGAATTGTTTCTCTCTCCGGTGTTTCTTCTTTCAAAATTGCGTCCGTTCTCTCTGTTGAAGGTTCTTTCTTCATTTTGAAACCTTCTTCTCGGAGCAAATCCTCTTTCTTCGTTTCTGTACGGGCGACTGTCTCTTTCTCTGAAATCCGAAGCGTTTTCGTATGTCCTGTCATTCCTTACAGGTCTCATGATACGGGGTCTTTTGGGACGCATTCCGTTTCCTTGTACATCGTTTCGTTCACTGCGATAAGAATTTCCATCTTCTCTTCTGCGAATAGGGCTTCTGTTTTCATAATCTCTGTGAAAGCCGTTTTCGTTTCCGAATCTTCTTTCCTCTCTTTCCGGTCTTTTCCAAGAGCGGTACTCTCTTTTTTCTTCCATTTTCAAAACATGTTTTGTTATAAGCCGATTTGCACATCGGGTTTTTCGTTTGACTTTTTCGTTTAATCGAATAATCGGCTTGCAAAGATACATCAAAAATCAAATGAAACGCCGTTTGGTCGGATTATTTTGTATCGACTTCTGCCGGAATTGGTGCCAAAATCCTATCTTTGCAAATTCAAAAGAAGGTGAAAATTGCAGTTGTATGAAAGCAAGAGTAAGTATTATAATGGGTAGCACTTCCGATTTGCCTGTCATGGAAGCGGCTGCCAAGTTTTTGGATCAAATGGAAATCCCGTTTGAAATCAATGCCCTTTCGGCACATAGAACACCCAAGGAGGTGGAAGAGTTTGCCACGAGTGCGGCTCGAAGAGGCATAGAGGTTATAATAGCAGGGGCGGGCATGGCGGCTCATTTGCCCGGCGTGATTGCGGCAATGACACCGTTGCCTGTGATAGGTGTACCCATCAAGTCGTCTTTGGAAGGGTTGGATGCAGCTTTGGCAATGTTGCAAATGCCTCCCGGAATACCGGTTGCCACGGTTGCCATAAACGGAGCGTTGAATGCTGCCATATTGGCAATGCAGATAATGGCGACAGGCGATGAGGATTTGAAGAAAAAGATGTCGGAATACAAGGAGAGCTTGAAAGAGAAAATCGTTAAGGCGAATAAAGACCTTGCCGAGGTGAAATATAAATATAAGGTATGATTTTGATAGGAATTACCGGCACATTGGGTGCGGGAAAGGGTACCATCGTGGAATGTCTCAAAGAAAGAGGCTTCGTTCATTACTCCGTGAGAGATTTTCTCGTGAAGGAGATCGAGAAAAGGGGCTTGGAGGTGAACAGAGACAGCATGACAGCGGTTGCGAACTCCCTGAGAAAAGAACACGGTGCAGATTACATTGTCAGGTGTATAGAAAAGGAAGCCTTGTCCAAGGGTGCGAATTGCGTAATCGAGAGCATTCGCAATCCGAAAGAGGTGGAGCTGTTGAGAAAGAACGGGAATTTTTATTTGTTCTCGGTCGATGCCGATTTGAAGAAGAGATATGAGAGAATAAGGTTGAGGAAGAGTTCGACGGATAATGTGGATTTCGATACTTTTGTGGCGAACGAGCAGAGGGAAATGTCTTCAAGCGGGGAGAATGAGCAGAATATAGGCAGCTGCATGAAGATGGCGGATTATGCTTTTTTGAACAATTCCGATGTGGAGGCGTTGAAAAGGCTGGTTGACGAAGTTCTGCATGAGATAGAGAGGAGGTTGCGTCCTTCATGGGACGAGTACTTCATGGAATTGGCGGATGCGGCTTCCAAGAGAGCCACTTGCGACAGGGGAAGAAGCGGTTGCGTAGTGGTGAAAGACCGTCAGGTTTTGGTTACGGGCTATGTCGGTTCGCCGAGAGGCTTGGCACATTGCGATGATGTGGGGCATTTGTTCAAGCAAACGATAGATGAGGACGGTAAAGTGAGTACGCATTGCGTGCGTACGGTGCATGCCGAACAGAATGCCATTTGCCAAGCTGCGAGAAGGGGCATTTCTTTGGACGGAGCGACGCTCTATTGCCGCATGACACCGTGCAGAACCTGTGCGATGATGATAATCAACTGCGGAATTAAGAGAGTGGTCTGCCAAATGAAGTATCATGCAGGCAGGGAGAGCGAAGAAATGTTTGCACAAGCCGGTGTGGAGTTGGAATTCTTCTCCGAACAGGTTTTGAAGTACGATAAACAATAGCTTTTCGCCAAGCCTTGTTTGCAGTTGCGGCGTGGAAAGAGATTGTTTGCCGATTTGAATGGAGAAGTCTTTTTTTCTGCTTCATTGATAAGGTAAATGGTTCGGTTGTTTCATTTTTCCGAAAACTCTACAATAAAAAAGAGTTTTCTACGATGATAAAATGTTGTAAAATGTGCGTTGACGAATGAGAGGAATTGCAATAACTTTGTTGTTGGGTTTGTGTTCTTTTTGCTGTATGGGGCAAGTTGTTTTCTCTGGTAAAGTCCTTGATGAGAAAACGGGGGAAGTATTGCCTTATGTCAATGTTTCCTTGTTCAAGAACGGTAAAGTGATCGGAGGAACGACCACAGGCGAGGATGGAAACTTCAAAGTGGTTTGTAAAATGGCTATCGACAGCGTTCATTTCAGTTTTATAGGGTACTTCTCTTACAGTTTCGTTACAGACGGACGAAGTTCCAAGACGATAAACGTGAAGTTGAAACCGGAATCGGTAAGTTTGGAGGAGGCTAAGGTAACGGCAAAAAGACAGCGATACAAGAGAAAAGGAAATCCTGCCGTCGAGATAATGAAAGAAGTCTTGAAGCACAAAGAACTTAAATGGCCGGAAAGCGAACCGTTCTACGAAATGAGGTCTCACATTAAGACGGAAATTTCCATCTTGGGCTTGAAAGACAGTTTGAAAAACAAAGGCATGTTCAAAAACATGCAGTATGTTTTCGACAATGTGCAAACCTCTCCATTGAGTGAGAAGAAGTATTTGCCGGTTTACTTCATGGAGCAGTTGAAAGAGTATTATTACAGGAAAGATCCGAAGAGTCGTCGTACCGTTCTTATGGCTCAAAAAGATGTGGAGGTAAGCAAATTTCTTGATCCTCAGAGTTTGGAGAGCCTTTTGAACGAAGTTGTTTCCGATGTGGACTTATATGAGGATAAAATCCATATTTTGAGCAACGATTTCGTCTCTCCGTTGAGCGGAGCCGGTGTTACGCTTTACCATTTCTATCTTGGAGATACGGTCGATTTCAACGGAAAGCAGTGTGTGAAGATTTTGTTCAATCCTGCCAATGCAAGAGATATCGGTTTCAGCGGAACGTTGTGGATAAGTCTTGCGGACAGTACTTACTCTCTGCTTCATTCCGAATTGGGAGTGCATAAGATGAGCGGGGTGAACTTTGTCGAGGAACTCTCCATAACACAGACGTATGACGAAAAGGAGGGTAAAATCATAAAACAGTCGGACGATGTCAATGCAGAGCTGAGTATTTACGGCATACAGTTGTTTTTGAGGAAGAAAACAGTGTTCGGAGATTACGTTTTCGGAAGAGAACGGGACAAGAACGTGTATGGCAGTCTTGATTTGACGGAACGTGTGGAGGGATACAACAAACGTTTGGCAGGATATTGGGATCAATGGAGGATAGAACCGTTGACGGAATCCGAAGTAAAGACCTATTCCACCGCTGCACAGTTAAACAATTACAGAGCTTACAAAGTGGCATTGAAAACCCTGATGGCGTTCACCTCGGGTTATGTCGAGATAGATAAAATAGACGTAGGAGCTTTGGAAAACACCATAAGTTGGAATGATGTCGAGGGATTGAGGTTGCGTATCGGCGGAAAAACCAACATGAATTTCAGCAAGCATCTTTTCTTTGAGGGTTTCCTTGCGTACGGTTTCAAAGACGAGAGGTTCAAATTCAGAGCCAAGGCGATGTATAACTTCGCCGATAAATTGTACAACCAATGGGAGTTTCCCAAAAACCTCATAAGTGTTTGGTATGAGGAAAACACCAGAATACACGGACAAAGCCTCCTGATGGGAGAGCCGGACAGGTTGTTCCTATCGTTCAATCGAGGTAGCACGAACAAGATGTCTTTCGATAAAATCCTGAGAGCTGAATATGAAGTGGAGACCCAAAGCCAGTTTTTGATGAAGTTTGGTGTCCAATACTTGCAACAGCAACCTCTTGCCAACCTTAAATTCGTCTCGTATGACGGTTCGACTTCATACGATTGGGTTAAGGTTCCGAGTGTCGATGTCGAATTGCGGTATGCCAAAGGCGAGAGATTTTATCAGCAACAACAATATCGTTTAACCATCAATACAACTTCGCCGATTTACACATTGAATTACTCTTATGGCGGAAAAATCATGGGAAGCGACTGGGAGTATCATAAGATTAAGGCAATGATACAAAAGAGGTGGTTCGTTTGGACTTTCGGTTATGCGGATGTGGAATTGGAGGCGGGAAAGATATTCGGCAATGTGCCGTTTCCTCTCATGTTCGTACACCATGCGAACCAGAATTGGGCGTATCAGGACGAGGCATTCAACCTCATGAATTATTATGAATTCGTTTCCGACGGTTATGCACAAGTGATATTCAATTATTGTTTCAACGGATATATTTTCAATCGCATTCCGCTGATAAAACATTTGAATTGGCGTGAGGTATTCGCCGTTAAGGCTCTGTGGGGAGAGGTTACGAATTCCAATTACCCTTCTTCGGAAAGACAAACTCTTATGGACTTCCCGAATAACGGCAATCACGACTACACGACTTTCCGTTTGAACGGTACGCCGTACGTGGAGGCTAACATAGGAGTGGACAATATATTCAAGGTATTGCGTTTGGATTATGTCAGAAGGTTCACCTATCTGGACAATCCAGATATTGCCAAGTGGGGAATACGTTTCAGGTTGAGGTTTACTTTCTAAGAATGAAAATATTCGAGAGATGAATTTTGCGATTATAGCAGCGGGAGAAGGCAGCAGGTTGAGAAAAGAAGGGTTCGACAAACCCAAACCGATGGTTCGGTTGGAGGGCGAGATGTTGGTGGAAAGACTTATACGTATTTTCAAAGACAACGGAGCCGAAAGCATAAACATAATCATCAATGCCCAATCCCCACAGTTGGAAGCCTTTCTCATCGATTTGAAAGCAAGAGAACCTCTACTAAATCTTATCATCAAATCCACACCTTCCTCTGCACACAGTTTCTATTCCATACTCGAAAACATAGGTTTCGAGAACAAAGAACTCTGCCTTACAACGGTTGATACAATATTCGATGAGGAAGTTTTCAAAGAGTACATCTCCGCTTTCGTTGCGGACAAAACGCTTGACGCTCTTATGGCAACGACCTCTTACGTGGACGATGAGAAACCTCTTTGGGTGAGTGCCGACGATGAAGGAATGATAAAGGAGTATTCTTCCGAACAAAGAAGCCCCAGACCTTTGGTTTCGGGCGGGATTTATTGTTTGCGGGCGAAAGCATTGAGCGTTGCGAAATCGGCAATGGAGCAGAATGTTTCCCGAATGCGTAACTACCAGCAGATGTTGGTTGAAAATGGTTGTAAGGTCAAGAGTTTTGAATTTGCGAAGATACTCGATATAGACCATGTCGGGGACATCGACAAAGCAAAATCCTTTTTGGAAACAGGAAAACGAAGAGTGCTGTTTGTCGAAAGGGCGAAAAGATTTTCCCCTTCATGCGAACAAAAAGACGAACGTCTGTTTGATAATATATGTTCCTCTCTTAGAGCGGAGGGAATAAGGCTGACGACTGTTTGCGAAGACGATTTGGAGAAGGTAAATCCTCTATCGTTCGACCTTATTCTTTCAATGGCAAGAAGCGAAAAGGCTTTGGATATTCTGTCCGATTGCGAAACTGCCGGAATACGGGTCGTTAATTCGGTGAAAGGCAGTCGTAATTGTTTCAGAGAAAGCATGAATGAATTGCTTCGCCAATCCGGCGTAATGAATCCCCGTTTCATTATAACGGATGGCCGAAAGAAAAAAATAAAAGGCCGAGATAATAAAACGGATTCAAGATTCGATTTTCCGCTGCAAGATGGCGTTTGGGTCAAGAGGGCGGATTTCCAAACTGAAACAAAGGACGATGTCGTCTTTTGCAAGGATTCGACTTCGCTTGACAAGGCTGTCGAAACTTTGAACAGAAGAGGAATAGACAAAGTCTTGATTTGCGAACATATCGTCGGCAGATTGGTTAAGTTGTATCGCATAAGCGGAACGCCTTTTTGCGAATGCTTCGCACCGAGTGAAGATAAATTCGGGGAAAGCCTGCAACAAACGACCGATGTTCCCGATTTGGACATAGCAAAGCTCGTTTTCTTATCCGATAAGGTGGCTGAGGTCTTGGGTTTGGAGGTTTTCGGCATGGACATCATCGAAAACGAAAAAGGAGAGTGTTACGTAATAGACGTGAATGACTTTCCGAGTTTCTCGAATTATTCGCAGGAGGCAGCGAAGCATATATGTAATAAAACACTATCGTTATGCAAGGAAGTGAAAAGGTAAAAATGGAGGACACTTTGAAGTCCCAAGATACCGAAGAACCGATAGACATCTTGTTTTATCGTCCCTTGGGATTCAGATGTGCGGTGTTGGCAAGCAAGTTGCACATAACGCCGAACATGATAACCATATTCAGCATATTCATAGGCGTTGCCGCGGGGCTTTTGTTCTATCCTGCGGATTTGAAGACCAATGTAATCGGCATGCTCTTGCTGGTAATCGCCAATTTGATGGACTCCACCGACGGACAGCTCGCAAGGCTTACTGATAATCACACACGCTTGGGACGAATTCTCGACGGCTTGGCAGGAGACCTGTGGTTCATATGCATTTATCTGGTTTGTGTTTTCAGACTTTTGAATCAAGGCTTCTCTCCGTGGATTTGGTTGCTCGCTTCCGCAGCGGGAGTGTGCCATATCTTCCATGCCGCAATGGCAGACTACTATCGCAACATTCACCTCTTCATACTGAAATCCTCCACGGGTAGCGAACATGACAATTCCGAAGCAATGACAGAGGAATTACGCAAAATCTCTTTTCGGGAAAAGCCATTCGAGAAAATATGTATGTGGTTCTACCGCAACTATACGGCACAACAGGAATTCTTTTCTCCGAAAATGCAAATCTTTCTCAAAGTTCTCCGAGGACGGTTCGGTGATAACATACCATCGGATTGGAAAGAAAAACTACGTTCGGCGAACAAAAGCAATATGCCGCTCACAAACATACTTCAATTCAATACAAGAGTGATATTTCTCTTCATCTGCCTGTTTTTGGATTGCGTTTGGTTGTATTTCGTTTTTGATTTGGTGGTGATGAACGCTATATTGGCAATATTGATAATAAGAGAGGAACGCTTCGCAAGCAAATATGCGGGTTTGTTGAAGCAGTGATAAAGGGGTAACAGTGAAGAAGAAATACGAAATACTCTTTTTGGTAATAGGGCTTGCCGCAATCGCAATCATGATAGCCAACATAGGCGTCGGCGAGATATTGGAAAATATCCGCCGTACGGCATGGTGGTTCATTGCCATAATAGCCGTACGCCTTTTGGTCTATCCTCTGAATGCCCTTTCTTGGAAACAAGTCATTCTTACCGATGAAGAAACCAAGAGTCGCATATCTTTCTTGCAACTTTTGAACATAACGATAAGCGGGTACGCAATCAACTACATCACACCTGTGATGGCACTCGGCGGAGAACCTTATCGCATACTCCGCTTGAAGGATTACACCGGTACAAAGCGGGCAACCTCCTGCGTTTTGATGTATGCGATAATGCACATAATGTCGCATTTCGTCTTTTGGATAATCGGCTTCATTCTGATACTCGTTTATCCCGGCACAAGCACAACGATAAAAATCATATCGGTGGGATTTATCATTCTTTGCTTGCTTGCCGCCTTGTTCATCAGTAAATTCTACAAGCGAGGTGTCGTTGTGGGCTTCTTCAATCTTCTTTGCAAGATACCTTACATAGGAAAGAAAACACGAAAGAAGATGACGGAAGAGTTTTGCAGGAATTTACGGGACATAGATGAGCAGATACAGGACTTGTACTTCAATCACAAAGCACGCTTCTTCAAATCACTTGCTTTGGAAACTCTTTCGAGGATTGTCGGTTGCTTGGAGATACTGTTCATAATGCAAGCGATAAACATAGATGTAAATCTCCTGCAAGCCATCATCATATCCACAGGCACAAGTCTCTTTGCCAACCTTATCTTTTTCTCGCCCATGCAACTCGGAGCCAAGGAAGGCGGTTTGATATTGGCGTTGAAAAGCATAGGATTGCCCGCAAGAAACGGCGTTTACATAGGATTGGCAATGCGAATAAGCGAATTGTTTTGGATAATCGTCGGAGTAATACTTATCAAACTGTATAAACACAAACCCGCATGAGATACGATAACCTTAAAGCAGTAGTTTTCGATTACGGAGCGACTTTGGATACTAACGGAGTGCATTGGTACAACATCTTTCGCGACGAATACCTTATGGAATTTCCGAAACTGAAAGATGAAGACCTGAGAAATGCCTACGTATATGGAGAAAGAATGCTTGCCAAGCAGAGAATGGTCTCGTCGAACGACACTTTCTTGCAGGTTCTCGAAAAGAAGATACGTTTGCAGGCGAATTTCCTTACGGAAAACGGGATACTCGAAGACATATCCGCCGAAACATTGAAACATCTTGTCGATAACTGCTATTCCGTTCCCGTGTCCTGCACCCGAAAAGCACAAGGCATACTACGTGAGCTTGCAATGAAATACAGAATAGCCCTTATCAGCAATTTCTACGGTAATGTGGAAGCAGTATTGAGGGAGTTCGGATTAAGGGATTACTTTGAACTTGTCGTAGAAAGTGCAAGCGTAGGATACAGCAAGCCGGACAAAAGATTATATGAGTATTGCCTTGAACACTTGGGCTTGAAAGGAGAAGAATGTCTCATGATCGGAGATTCCTATCCCAAAGATATTGTTCCTGCAAAGAAGCTCGGCTTCCGTACAATTTGGTTGAAGGGTAGGGGGTGGCAGAAAGAAGACGGCTCGGACGCCTCTTCGGCGGACGAAATCATAAGCGACTTGCAGCAAGTCGGCGAACTGTTAGGTTGAAATCAAGAAACAAATATAAGATAATAGCAAAGTAAAAAATCAATAACAATGGAAAAAATCAGAGTAGCAATCGTCGGAATCGGAAACTGTGCTTCCGCCTTGATACAAGGCTTGGAATATTACGGCAATCCGGCAAACAACAACACTCCCGAGGGAATGATGGCAAGCAATATCGGAGGCTATACAGCAAGCGATATAGAGGTTGTGGCAGCTTTTGATGTGGATCAAAGAAAAGTCGGAAAGACTTTGGACAGAGCCATATATGCCAAACCGAATTGCACAATCCACATCGTGGAACCCGAAAAGTTCCCGAAGAGCAGCGTAATCGTGGAAAAGGGTCATATATTGGACGGCATTTCCGACCACATGAAGGATTACAATACCTATCCCGTTGACACTACTTTCCTTGTCGATGAAACCACACCTTCGGTCGACATCGTGAAAAGATTGCAAGAGGTAAAGGCAGACATACTTATAAACTATCTGCCTGTGGGAAGCGAAAAAGCAGCCAAGTATTACGCCCAATGTGCCATAGATGCCAAGGTGGCATTCTTGAACTGCATACCCGTATTCATAGCTTCCGACCCTGCATGGGAGAAGAAGTTCATCGATGCCGGTCTTCCGCTTGTGGGCGACGACATGAAGAGCCAATTCGGAGCAAGTATCCTTTCCCAAATGTTGCAAGAGCTTGCATTCGCAAGAGGACACAAGGTGAAATGCCACATTCAGGAGAACGTGGGAGGAAACACCGACTTCTTGAACATGTTGAACACCTCTCGTTTGGCTTCAAAGAAAATAAGCAAAGAGAACGTTATCCGTTGCCAACACGACATTCGCGGATTGGATTCCCACGAAAGTTTCCTATATGCAGGACCAAGCAATTACATCTCTTATTACAAGGACAACAAAATAGCAACCTTCCACTTGGAATTGGAAGGATTCGGCGGCTCACCGGTTACTTTCGATGCCCGTCTTTCCGTTATCGATTCACCTAACAGTGCAGGAGTGGTGATAGACGCAATAAGATATTTGAAAGTTGCAAGAGAATTGGGCATAACAGGTTCTTTGCACGGAGCAAGTGCCTTCACGCAAAAGACACCTCCTTTCCCGATGACCTTCGAAGACGCACAATACGAATGCCGTATGCTTGCACAAAGACAGTTGACCGAGTTAACGAAAAAGCAGGTAAGAAAATAACCCGTTCCGTTGCCGAAAAGAAACGGCATTACGCCGTATGATTTCAATCGGCAACCGTATGGCAAAAGCGAAAGCCCCTCATCAAACAGCGAGAGACTTTCGCTTTTTTGTTTTTCCCTGTTTGCCAAACGGAAAGCCCCAATTCCAATAACCGAAAAAACAGAAGCGAAAAAATACAGCAAAGACAAGTAAAAACAAATCGCCGAAAGAATTTTCTCAAACGCCGTTTCGTGAAATTATTTCGCCGTTCCATTTTTCTCAAACGGCGTTCGGACGATGCTTTGATTGCGTTTTATTTGCAGAGGGTGGCGTTTTGCTTGTGTTATTCTTTGCTTTTTCAGAGGTCGATTGTCAAAGAGATGCCGGCTTGCAGGGGTTTGGAATGTTGAACGAAGTGGTTGCCCATGGATTGAAAGTAAAAGGTCAGGTAATCGCAGTCGAGGAGGTTCGTTATCCATAGTTTGTATTCGTATATGCCTTGTTTCAACCTGATGTTTGCGGATATGACATGATAAAGCGGCTGTGATATTTCGTTTGCATTGTCGAAATATATTTTTCCTGCGGCGGTGTAATTGAGCGAATACCTGATGTTGTCGAATTTCTTGCTTTTCAAGATTTGTGTATAGCCCACAACGACGGATAAATTGTGCTGCGGAGAGTAGGGGACGTACTTGCCTTTGTAGGATTGCCTGTTGTCGTCATACTCGATGAATTTTGCATTCGTGTAACCGTAGCTTGCGAAGAGGTCGAAGCCTGCATGGTTGAAGCGAAACGAGACCTCTGCTCCATAGCTGCGGCTTTTGCCTGCGTTGGTCATCATTCTGCCTGTCGTCTGACCGTAAGGGAAAACGGTAATCTGCCTGTCGGAAGAAAGCATATAAAAGAGGCTCAAATCCAAGTCCGCTTTTCCGAAACTCAGGTGGGTTCCCAAGTCTATGTTATCGGTTCTTTCGGGTTTGTATTCTATGATTTCGTTCACCGAATAAGCAAACGCATTCCCGCTAAGGCTCAATCCCAAGGCGTTCATCAAATCTTGTTTCATTTGGTTTTGCATTACGTCCGAGAACATTTGAGTGTTGAATCCTCCGGACTTGTATCCTCTGCCCAAAGCGAGGAAAAGATTATTCCCTTTGCCCAAATCATATATCAAACCCAACTTGGGCAGCAACACGATGGTGTTTTGATGTGCTTTTCCCGACAGACTGCTCGACAAATGTTTGAAATCATTCATCGTAAGCGTAAAGCGATAATTCAAATCGGTACTGCAATCGTATGAAAATTCGATTCGTTCCATTTCGAGCCTCAATCCGAGAAGCGTTTTCAACTTTCCGAAAGTGTAATCCGCTCTTCCGAAAAAGGAAAAGGCATAACGCGGATAGGAAAAGTCGCTTTTTATCGGGAACTCGCTTTGGGCAAACATCATTTCGGCATTCGGAAACATGCTTTGGATACCTCGGTTCATGTTTTCGAGTATCAGGCGTTCTATACCGTCTTTCTTAAACAATACAGGAGCGGACAGGTCGAGATATTTCACACATCCGTAAGCTCCCAAAGTCCAATTCAGAGGACGAACTTCGGCATTGGAAAGAAGGATTTCCTCTGTCATGGCGTACTCTTCGCTTTTTTGAGTAAGCGTAAACATGCTTTCCGGCGTGAAATCCTGATCAAGACACATTTTATCGGACAAAATCTGCAATGAAGCGTTGCTTTCGAAATTCACCTTTGCTCCTTTACGGGAGAAACGCAGGGCATCGAGGAGATTGAAACGTTTGTAGAAGCAAGTGTCATTGTAAGCTATCGGACTGCTACGGTGGGAGACAGGGTCGTATGCGGCGTATGCGTAACCGCCTTGGTCGAGATTGGCAATGACAAGGGTGTTATCCCAAGTCGATTTCTCAGATGGTTTGGATACGAAACGCAATCGCAAACCCAAATCTTCGCTTCCGTCGCATTTCTTCCGATTGTAAGTGTTTTCAAAGAAGCCTTCGTCTTTCCGATAATAAATAGAGGCGGATAATGCTTTGTTCTCATTCAGCTTCTCATAGACTGACAACTTCGTATGAAAGGCAAAAGGAAATGCAAGCTCCGCTTCTGCTCTGTAAGCCTGAAAATTCATGGGTGAAAGGCTCGTTACATTTATCACACCTGCCAATGTGTTTTGTCCGAAAAGGCAGCTCTGCACGCCTCGGAGTACTTCAATCCGTTCCAAATCCCATAAAGCAAAATCGAAACAGCTTTTATTCAATATCGGAACGCCGTCGAAATACACACCCATCACCGCATTATCGACCCTTGTCCCCAATCCGCGAACATAAATGCTCGATGTCATCTTGGAACCGTAGTCGGGAATGAACAAATTCGGTGTTAGATTTGCAAGGGTCTTCATATCCTCTATTTTATTCGCCTCCATAAAGTCCATGGAATAGACATCGGCACTTACCGCTTCCTGCCTTAATTCGGAAGAATACTTGAACGCAGGCGACTTTATTTCGACAGGAGCAAGCATAATCACGGTATCTTGCGAGCAAACCGACTTTGCATAAAACAGAACGGTGGGAAAAACGAGTAAAACGAATATGTATCTTTTCATATCTCTTGTTTGAAAATGCGTGCAAAGGTACGAAATCGAAACATTATGGCATTGTCGCGTTCAAACAAAGTCTGCATTCGGTACTTACGGATTAAATTCGTACCTTTGCAGCGTTTTAGATATTTTGAGTTGATTATGAAATTCAATTACAAGAAGTTCTTACCGCACATTGCGGCAATGGTGTTGTTTATCGCCGTAGGCTTTGTTTACTTCTCGCCCGTGTTGGACGGAAAGAAGATTTTTCAAAGCGATATGAGCCAATTTGAAGGCGGAAGCAAAGATTTGGCAGATTACGAACAGGCAACCGGAGAAAAAGCAGGCTGGACGGACGGAATGTTTTCGGGAATGCCTGCCTATCAGTTGGTGATGCCGGAGAGCTATAACATATTCAAAACGATTTCTACACCGATTACCTTGGGCGGTTATTCGTTTTCGGTCGGCATAGTCTTTCTTCTCATGCTGGGATTTTACATCTTCATGATTTCAATGGGGGCAAAACCGCTTATTTCTGCCGTCGCCGCTCTGGCTTACGCCCTCGGGTCTTACAATATTATCATTATAGCCGTGGGGCATATAACAAAGGCGTGGGCAATGGCGATGATGGCTCCTGTTCTCGGCGGAATGATAATGGTCTTTCGGCGAAAACGGCTTGCAGGTGCGGCGATATTCACGGTGGCTCTTGGTTTGCAAATAAATTTCAACCATATCCAGATAACGTATTACACAATGCTTGCAGCCTTTGTGCTCGGTATATGCTTCTTCGTGTATGCCGTTAAAGACAAACGTCTGAAAGATTTCGCTTTCGGCTGCGGCATTCTTGTGCTTTGTGCCATTGTATCGCTGATGCCAAATTCCTCTCATTTGAAACTTAATTCCGAATATGTGAAGCACACCATGCGTGGAGGCAGTGAGTTGACGGTGAAAACAGATAAGGCTTCGCAATCGCAGAACAACAGCAAGGGGCTTTCCATCGACTATGCCTACGCATGGAGTTACGGTTTGGGCGAGAGTTTCAGCGTAATCATTCCGGACTTCAAGGGAGGCGGCAGCTCGGATCACCGTTTGGAAAAGTTGGCAGAAAGACGTATTCAACAGGTTCAAACAACCAGACCCGCACAAGCGGACAATCCTCAAATAAACAGCATAGTCAATCAATACGTTGCCTCGACCTATTGGGGCGAACAGCCTTTCACGGCAGGGACGGTGTATTTCGGAGCAATCGTATGCTTTCTTGCCTTATTGGGTTTCATTCTTCTCGATGGCAGAATGCGTTGGTGGTTAGTGGGTGCGAGTGTTCTGTCGTTTATTTTGGCGTGGGGCGGCAATGCAATGTGGATAAACAAGTTCTTATTCGAGCATTTGCCTTTCTACGATAAGTTCAGAACTCCGTCCATGGCTTTGGTGATTGCCAATGTTACCATGGTGATGGCGGCATTCCTCGGCTTGAAAGAATTTTTGTACGGAGACAAAGACCCAAAGAAGAAAAGAACGGCTCTTTACGTATCCGCAGGAATAACAGCCGGCTTTTGTCTGCTCTGTGCAATAGGAATAATTCCGTCTTTGTTCATGGATTTCAGCTGTTCCAAAGATTCGGTATTCCAAACCGCACTCGGAGACAGTTTCATTCAAGCTTTGCATGACGATCGTCAAGCCGCATTCACCTCCGATGCCTTTCGTTCGTTCTGCTTCATAGCCGTGGCTTTCGTTATCATGATATTGTTCTCCTTGAATAAAGTCAAGAAAGAAATAATCGTCGTGGCAGTCATAGGTTTGGCTTGTGCAATAGACCTTTGGGGGGTGGACAGGCGTTATTTGGATAAAAGCAATTTCCAAAAGGCTTATGAGATGACTCCGCAATCCACTTCCGCAATAGAGGGAATAAAACAGCAGGTGGCAAATCAAGGTATCAATCATTACAGGGTGTATAACATGGCTGTAAGTACCTTCAACGATGCTTCCACTTCCTATTTCTTCCCTTCCATAGGCGGTTACCACGGAGCCAAACTGCAACGCTACCAAGAAATAATAGACTTCTGCCTGCAAAATCGCAGTTACGTGCAGAAAGACCTTGCAGACACCGCATTGCTTGCAAATAACCAATTACGCCAATTCTTTTTCCAATACAGGAACATGGTACCTTGTCCCAACCTCGGGGTGGTAGATATGTTGGACGCCAAGTTCTTTATATTGCCTCTTGGAGAGGAGGGGGGCGTTCCCGTATATAATCCGGAGGCTTGCGGTGCCGCTTGGTTCGTTCCTGAAATAAAATGGGCTGCTTCCCCTGATGAGGAAATACTTGCCTTGGACAACTTCAATCCTCGCCGAACCCTTGTATTGAATAAGAAATACAAATCAATCGTAAAGCAAAGCGCAGGTTTCGATGAGCAGGCGAAAATAGAGTTGGAACCGCAGGCTGTGCATAATCCCGATTACAAGAAATACACCTACACAAGCAATAACGACCAAATGGCGGTTTTCTCCGAGATTTATTACGAAGGAGATTGGAAGGCTTACATAGACGGAGTGGAAACGCCGATTTTGCAAGCCGACTACGTTTTGCGTGCTTTGCAACTGCCGAAAGGAAAACATGTTGTGGAGTTCAAATTCGAGCCGGACAGCCTCGGAACGTTCACTCCTGTCAATCTCGCAGGTTCCATCTTGATAACGTTGCTCGTGTTGGCTGCAATAGCTTCGCCATTCTTGAAGCCGATTATTGAAAAACGCAAGAAAGCACAGCTCAAGGCTGGCGAATAACAGTCTGTCGGTACTCCAAGCCGGCATGACGACAATTACAGATTGAAAAACGACAAAAAGATACCCGTTTTATCCGAAATCAAACGGATAAAACGGGTATCTTTTTTCAATTTACTTTCATAGGCCATACCCTTTTGCCGAAGCCGAAAATCCATCCGCCGTTAGAGAGAGATTGAAACGCCGCAAAAATTTATCGAATCGGCGAAAGAATTTTTTCTTACGGCGATTTATTCCCGACCGTTCGGCGTTTCAAAATGGTGTTGCTTATCGACAGCGAATTCAATCCGAGAAAAAGACAGCTTCAACGGCTTTTTCCCTGTAGTAATTCGCTCTGTCTCTGTCTCCCAAAAAGGTACAACAGATTATACATGAGCGATAGAGTTGTGAGACGTTCTCGGAGAGTTCCCCTCCGTGGAAAGCATATATGGGAATGGCTTTTTCATAGTATTCCAACGCTTTTTCATACTCTTCTTTATAGACGTACGTGTGGGCAATCATGGCATACGTAAAGCCTACTTCTATATCGTTTTCTCCCAAAAGTGGTCTCTGTATGCTCAATGCCTTTTGGTAGAGTTCCAATGCTTTGTCGTATTCTTCATTTTCAAAATATTCGTTTGCCGAATCCATGAAAGCTTCTGCCATTTCAATGTTTCGTTCTGTCGTCTCGCTTTGTGCTTGCAGCGTTACGGAGAGGCTTGTTGCAATGATAAGGAATAATGTTTTCTTCATCTTTGTATCATTTATCGTTTTGTGTCATGGTTGGTCGGAAAGGGCATCGGTTTGTATCAATGTGGCGTTTTGAAGTTCCATAAGCAGTATATGCTCTTGCTTTATGCGTATGACCGGCAATGTTTCAAAGGGATTTGCAGATTATTTGCAGGTCGTTCAACGGGGAATAGTTGCCGGCATACAGCAAATTGAGCTTGTGCATAGCTGATTTGTCGAGGGAATTTCCCGAAAACATGTCTGCAACCGTGAAAACGGAGGGTTTGAGTTTCGGAAGTTTATCCGTCTGCACGCCTTCTTCAAGACTGTATCCCACCCAAGTCTTTCGGTTGAAAAGAACGAGGAATATGTTCTTCAATAATGCCTTTTTGTTTTTTGCAAACCATACGAGGACAATGTAAAACAACAGCATGATTAAGGCAACCGACACATCCAAAAGGCGTTTCTTTCTGCGGTTATCTTCGCTCGTTATACTGTTGACATTAACCACATAAAGGTCTGTCGGAGTCTTTATCGTATTGCTGCCGATTATGAAATCCGCACTCGGAGGGACTATGGTGAAGCGTACATTCGTCTTCGAGAGGCGGCTCATCAGCTCTCCGATTTTTATTTGCGAAATACTCTTGGAACAAAACACAACCTCATCTATCGAATATATCCTTATGATGTCCTCTATCTGCGAAGTATTGCCGACGAAACGTTCATCCGCAGTGTCGTTGTCCACGGCTATGAAAGCCGTAAAGGAGGGTTGGTCATCGGTTGTCCGCAGTAGTGCAGCCACTCTTTCTGCCTCCGAAAGCTCAGCCACTATGGCATAACGCAAAGCTCCTTGCTTTTCGATGGAGAAGCTTCCCTTGCTGATGAAATTGCGAATGAAACGTATGCAAAGCAATATGCAAAGGCTCATTACCGAACCCAATACTATCAAAGCTCTCGAATATCTCAATTCGGAAGGCAAAAGGGAATAGAAAACCAAAAGAACAATCATTCCGAAGAAGACTCCGGAAACTATTTTGGATACACGTATTTTCTTTACGTAACCTCCGTTCAGGTAAACGGAGAAGAGCAGTATCGAGATGTAAATCGGAACGGCGAAAAGCATGTAATGCGGCGGGTAATAGTCTATATCGCCCCAATAATGCAAAGCCCAGAAACGTTCGAGTAGGAAAAAGCCTGCATAAACGGCTGCGAAATCCACTGCCACTCGGGCAATACCGGGCAGAATTCGGCTGATAAATCCAAGAGTTGCCCGCAACCATATTGCCAACTTGATAATCAGGGAATACAACTTGGTCTGTTTGCCGTCCAAATGCTTACGGGCGAAAATCGCCATGGCGTTGTAGAAGGTGTAAACATAGTTGAGGGAAGTTTTCTTTGTACTTTCACCCTTGTAATGTATGATTTTGGCTTCCGGAAAGTAGTAGTTCCTGTATCCTCCCAAGGTTATGCGATAGGAAAGGTCTATATCCTCGCCGTACATGAAGAAGTCCTCGTCCAAAAGACCTATTTTATCCAAGCATTCCTTCCTCATCATCATGTAGGCCCCCGCAAGAATATCCACGACATGCGTTTCCTCGTAGGAAAGATGCCCCATGTAATATTGTGCGAACCGTTTGGAATGCGGAAAGAGAGAGGTAAGCCCGCTCATCTTGCAGAAACTTGCCCAAGGAGTGGGAAAGCCCCGTTTGCTTTCCTTCAATATCTTGCCATGTCCGTCGATCATCTTTATGCCCAAGCCTCCGCAGTCGGGGTGAGCGTCCATGAAATCGATACATTTGGAAAATGTATCCTCCTCCACGACAGTGTCCGGATTCAAAAGAAGAATGTACTCGCCCTTCGCCAATCGCATTGCCTGATTGTTGGCTTTTGCAAAGCCGACATTGTCCTTATTTTCTATCAGATAGAAGCAAGGGAATTTTTTTTTCAGCATCTGCACCGACCCATCGACGGAATTGTTATCCACAATGAAGACTTCGGCATCTATGTTTTTGATTGCATTTTGTACGGAGTACAGACAGTGTTCGAGAAAATACTTTACGTTATAGTTAACTATGACTACGGACAATTTCATTGCAATTCGCATTTCATTCAGTGAGGTAAGACGCAAGCAAGAGCAAAGGCCGAAAGAACGATTGCAAATCTGACGAAATTATACTTATGACTCTCTCCGCTGTCGAACAGAGTCGATACGGAGACATGCAGAAGTATTCCGACGACAAAGCACATTATCTCTCCGCCGTGCTGTTGCACAAAACTCAAAGAGGTTCCTGAAACAGAGCCAAGCACACCCATGAGAGCGAAAACGGAAAGGTAACAAATCGAAACGACCTTTGAACAACCTGCTTTCAAAAAACTGCTCACTATAACCATGGAAATAGGTATGTTATGTATGATTACACCTGCCAAAAGAGAGTAATTCACAACTCCGTCGGAGATAAGTGCGAAGCCTTCCAAAAAAGCGTGTATGGAAACGCCGCAAAGAATCATCAAAGCGGAGATGTAATTACCGTGAACCGATGTTTCGTCGGCGTTATGCACATGTCCGTGTTCGGCTCCTTTCGATAGAAGCTCCAAAAGCAGTTGAAGAATAAAGCCCAACAGCACGAAGCCGCCCATGGGAAAGTGATTGTGGTGTTCGTGAGCGTGATTGTGTGCAAGGGAATGCTCGCAAGGAAGAATCTCTGTATGACATGTCGTCTCGGCAGCCTCAAAGGCTTCGGGCAAAAGGTGAACGAAACAAACCGCCATCAGGAAAGCTCCGCCGAAAACGGAAATATATTTCAATATCTTGGACTTTCCGTCGAACGAAAACAACAAGCAACCGCTCAAAACGGAAGAAAGGAACAGTAAAACGTAAGCAAATACGTGCATAACAAAGACTTTTCGTCAATCGATAGTGCAAAGGTACGATATTTTGCCTGATAACGAACCATGAGAGTACGGGAAACGAAGCGAAATCAACAATCCGTCTTCACTTTTGCGAGAACCAGAACGAGTAATGCGACCGAAGCCCCTGCCACATCGGCAAGAAAATCCGTCCAACTGAACGTACGTTGCAGCCATTGGTTGGTCAGCATCTGCAAAACCTCGCCTGCCAATCCGTAAGCGGCGGTTACCGACAAGCAAAGCAACATCAATTTTCTTTTGTCGAACTTCCAACGATTCCGAACATAGAGATAGAGCGAAAAACAAAAGACTCCGAAAAGTATAAAGTGAACAACCTTATCGGAATAAGGGATTAAAGAAATCCTTTTCGCACTTCCGGAAAAGAAACCGGGCGGAAGCAGCAGCAAAACCAAAATTGCTACTGTCCAAATGTAGAAAAACAATTTGCAAAGACCGTTATTTTTCATGATCATCAAAAAAAACAGCTCGGAAAGCAGGCACTTTCCGAGCAGCTTCAATTATTCAAATCGACCTATAAGCCTATGAATGCAGAGTAAGCGGCAGCATCTTTCAATGCTTCTGCCTCTGCAGGATTTGTCATTTTGATTTTGATAATCCAACCTTCACCGTATGGATCCGAATTGATTGCAGCGGCATTTTCTTCCAACGCTTCGTTAAATTCCAATATCTCTCCGGATACGGGCATCATCAAATCGGAAACTGTCTTTACGGCTTCTATCGTGCCGAATGTTTCATTCTTTTCCATCGTTTCGCCGACTGTATCGACATCAACGAAGACAATATCACCCAATTCATGTTGAGCGTAATCGGAAATACCGATATAAGCCTCATCACCTTCGATTCTCAACCATTCGTGGTCATCTGAATACTTTACATTTGCAGGAATGTTCATTCTATCTGTCTTTGATTAGTTTATAATACTTGTACTTATTTTTGGAATGCCAAAATTAGGCATTTTCATCGGATTTCGGCGTAATGATTGACGATTATTTTGCGTTTTTTGCCCTATTGGCATTTCATGAATTTGAAATTCAATGTATTACTTTGGCAATGCAATCGTAGGAAATAAACTCCCGAAGGAAGATTTCCCACATCTATGCTGCCTTTTCCGCCATTCGAACGCATCAATTCTTTGCCATACATATCGCATACACCGATATAGGTGCAATCATTCGGTATATTATATATATGTAATACACCCTTGGCAGGGTTTGGAGCTATTGTAATGTTACTTTCCGCCTCTATGCTTTCCAATCCCACCATTTGAATTGCTTTCTTCGTGGCAGCCAACGCATCGACCTTGCCGTAGCCCCATTGGAAATTGGGAACCTCTCCCGTGAACATGTCTTGTCGTGAGGTGGAAGTAAGGATTTCCTTAACCTGCGAGGCAGTCAGCGTATTGTTCGCCTGTAACATCAATGCTGCAATGCCGCTTACCACCGGTGAAGACATGGAGGTGCCGGACAAAGCGGTGAAGCCATACGTCTTCGAGCCGAATTCCACGAACGTACTGCCCGTTACCTGCGAGGTCGTGAAAGAAGACAAAGCATTGACCACCCCTACGCCCGGTGCAGAGACCTCCGGCTTCAAATACTCGCAGAGATTGGGTCCTCCGCTTGAAAAACTTGCCAAACCGGAGTTGGAAGAACCGTTTCTTCTTCCGCTGACGTGTGCCGCTACGGCTATCATACCCTTACCGATTGCCGGTTCACCTATCGAATATTCGTCATCGCCTCTGACAAATCCCGCTTGTTGCCAAACGAAAGGCAATCCCCAATTTCCCACACCCGTGGTCAGGCTTGCCAAATTCCACGCATGCACATATCCTCTCTCCGAAGAGACAATCAATATTGCGTTACAGTTGCTGTAAGGGTTAGAAAGCCTTATTTCCCACTCCATTCGAGGACGGGACGAAGCGGAACCGCTTACACAACCGACCCTGAAAATCACGGAATCCGCTTCATTGTAAACATGCACTCCCGATGCTGTCGTGGGGTTTGCCGTATTGAAATCATCGGTCTTGTATATCAATTCTCCTCTTTTGGAATATATCTCAACTCTTGCCGAGAATGCGTCCGTGCTGTCGCCGAGCATGTTTATGCTTTGCCCCCAATAGTGTTCGGAAGAGGATTGCGGATAATCGAACTCGAATTTGCTTCTCAGTGTATCGGCGTTATTGAAATCGCATTTGATGTGGAACGAGCTGTTTCCGTTGTTTCCCGCACTGGCAACGAAGATTACGCTATCCTCGTTCGCCATGTTCTCCACGAATTCATCGAACATGGAGCTGCCGTCCATTTCCCCGAAATGATATATTCCCCAACTGTTGTTCACAACCAAGCGTTTGCCCCTCTGCTTCGCTTCATTCCTCATCCACGTGTAAGCATCGAGAACGTTTGTCTCATCGATAAGCCATGTTGCGAACAAAAGGTTTGCACCATACGCCACTCCCTTATACTTCGTTCCCGCACCGCCTCCTGCGGCAATGCCTCCGACGTGTGTTCCGTGGTATCCGATGTCATATATATTGTTCGTATCCGATTGAGCTGCCAAAAGGTTTTCCTTGCCGCTTATATAAGCCCCGTAATCGAAACCTTCCGGTGGCGTAAATCCGCTTCTGTATTGATCCCATGCCGCAATGACTCTGTATTCGTTCATCAAGGTGTCGTAGAATACGGGGTGGGTATAATCGAAGCCCCAATCCGCTATCCCTATTATCACTCCGCTGCCGTCATAACCCTCAGGCAGCCCCTCTGCCCCCTGCCAAACATAATCCGCATTGACATCGACCACGGCTTTATCCGACTCGAGCCTGTCTGTTTTCCTTGCCACGTCTATTTTCTCGAAAAGCCCGCTTTCGATTACTCTTTCCACACAATCCGTCTTCACTTTGAGGCAGACAATCCTTCCGCTGCGTGAACCGAATTTGCAACCCTCGATATGCAGGTCGGAAACCTCGACTCCGGACTTCAATTTACCCAAAAGAGAGACGTAAGCCTCGTTATCAATCGTGGAAACAGAGAAACGTTCGGGAAACAAATTCTCCGGAACGCGTGTTTTGTTATCCGATTGCGAATTTATGAAGGTTCTCAATCCGCAACCGACATTCTGAGATACCGCATAGCCCGAAAAACACAGGGCAAAAGCGAATGACAAAAGTGATATTCTTCTTTTCATATTCCTTAAAATGATATGTTTATTCCTATACCGTATGGAAAAATCCTGTCATGAATGCAGGTGTCGAACAAAGGCGTCAACGCCATGTTGAAATACAGTTGCCAACACCTGTAAGCAATCCGCAAGGTAGCTTCCGCCTTGAAATCATTCATCGTAAATCTGTCCGAATTCTTGTATTTGACAATCTCTTCGCCGTATTTGCCGAAACGTTTGTTCTTCAAACGCGAATGAAAGTTACAACCCACCACCGCACCTGCCGCAAATCGGAAAGCCTTGTCGCTTGTTTGAAACTCGAAGAGCAAAGGCAGTGTGATATATCTTGCAACCAATTTCGAACTCTCCACATCCAAGAACATCAGGCTATCCATCTCGCCCGTCGTTTTATCGATGAAGATACGTTTCGAGAAGTTCGCCCCGTCGGAAGCGAAAAACACATCCGATTGATAGCCGACACCCGTAACCAATCCGCAACGGGACGAAAACGGAACTTCGATATCGACAATGTTCCATGAGAACCGCCAACCTCCCGACAGTTTATAATCGTCTTTATACGTGCTTGCAAAGTCTGCGAAGTTCAAATAACCGAACTCCAAACCTGCCCACGAACTCTCGAAGTCTTGTTTTCGTATGGATTTCCCGCTGATGCCGCCCTCGCAAGCGGAATTACCGAAAAGGTCATAAAGCTCCCATGCCAGTTCTTTCAGAACCACCGCACTCTCTCTTGAAGGCAAATCCGCAATCACGCTTTTCTGCGGTGAACATGTATCCTTTGCCCCCGACAATCCGCCCTCGGAATGAAGTGTAAATACTTTCACATCCTCGTTTTGAGCCGTTGCAACAAGTGCAATCCCTGAAAGTAGAAAGAAAAAGATGATTTTCCTTTTCATATTCATGCGAATAATCTGCCTTAAAGGCACAAAGATACGAATATTCCGCAAACGAACAAAAAATGACAGCAAACCACGGGAACAATTTTTCTCTTTCACAAAAATCGAACGCCATTTCGGGGAATTAAAACGCCGAAAGAGAAAATTATTACGCCGTTTCGTCGAGTACGAAACGGCGATTTGTTTTCGGGCTTTGGCGACAGGTGAGACTACTCTGCCGAAAGGCTGTGTTATTTCTTTGTGGTGTAGAGGTATCTCTTTATGCTGCGTTTCGGAGTCTTCTCGAACTCTTCCTCATGCAGGTAAACGGCAGAGAGTTGTTCGTATGCGGGGAGAAGGCTGTTGGCTTGACGGCGTACTTCCTCCAAGATGTTGTCGTATTCCTTGGAGGAGATATGTTGAGAGTCCAATCTGTCTTGATCGAGAAAGACAAGGGCGATGAGTTTGCCTTCATCGTCTTTGACGAGACTTTCGTTGACGAATTCCAAGCTGTTCAAGATGTCTTCTATTTCCTCCGGATAGACATTCTGACCACTGGACGAGAGTATCATGTTCTTGCTTCTGCCTTTTATGTATATGTTGCCGTTCTTGTCCTTCAAGCCCAAGTCGCCTGTTCTCAACCAACCGTCTTTGAAGGCGGCTTGTGTGGCTTCTTCGTTCTTGTAGTAGCCCATCATGACGTTGGAGCCTTTGACCAATATCTCTCCTACGATTTTGCATTCGTCGGGAGAGTCTATTTTGACTTCCATTCTCGGCACGGCTTTGCCGCAAGAACCGAGGCGATGCTTCGACCAATCTTCGTAACCGATTATCGGACCGCATTCCGTCATGCCGTAACCTATGGTAAGCGGAAATCCGATTTTCTTCAAGAACGTTTCGACTTCCTTGTTCAAAGCTGCACCGCCCACGATTATCTCATAGAACCGTCCTCCGAAGGATTCCATCAAGGCTGTGAGTATTTTCTCTTTGAGAATTGCGTCGATGACAGGGGTTTTCAGCAGCATTTTCACAATGGTTTTGTCGGCGAAAGGTTTCAATTTGGTCTTGTAAATCTTCTCTATGATGAGAGGTACGGATATTATGATGTCGGGCTTTACTCTTGAAAAGGCTTCTGCCACTATTTTCGGGGAAGGAATACGTGTAAGGAAGTGTATGTGCATTCCTCTGAGGAACTCGAAGATTACTTCGAACTGCAAGCCGTACATGTGTGCCATCGGCAACATGGAAATAACGTTCATGCCGGCCGTGAGATGCGGAAGAACTTCGCAAGCGAACATATAATTGCTCAACAAGGCACGATAGGAAAGCATTACGCCTTTGCTCATGGATGTTGTACCGGAAGTGTAATTTATCAGAGCCAAATCATCGAGCTTATCCCTTTGATAGACGACGTCTTCTTTGGTGAAGCCTTGCGGGTATGCGGCTTTGAAGTTCTCTTCTATCAGGTTGTATGCCCGACAGTAGTTCTCGTCGTTGCAGCTGACCAATTCGAAGTTCTGCATCTGTATGGCTGCACATAGCCCGGGCATTTCATCGGCATTCAATCCCTCCCAAACCACATCGCCCACGATAAGCAATTTCGCATCGGAGTGATTGACAAGGTGGGTAACGGCGTCGCTCTTGAATTCATGCAGCAACGGAACGGCCACAGCCCCGTATGTTATGCCGGCAAAGAAGGATATTGCCCAATAAGTGGAGTTTCGTCCGCAGATAACGATTTTATCGCCTCGTTCTATGCCTGCGGACTTGAAGAATACGTGCAATCTTGCAATCCTTCTCGCCACTTCGCTGTATGTTATGGGTTCTTTCTTGTAATCGCTCAAAGCAGGTAAATCCCAGTTGTTCTTTATGCCGGTTTCTATGTTGGCTATGAAACTATCCGTGTACATTTTCGGTAATTTTTGCGGTTTATACACTGCAAAGGTAGGGAAAACTTACCAAAGCATGTCCCAAGAAGCAGAAAAGCGTTCGGATTTCTTGCTTACGTGAAAAAAAACGAGTACTTTTGCATGTTCTAAATTTCGATGAAAAACAAAAAAACATCAAGATATGAGTAAGCAGATAACAATCGACCAAGCGGTCGAAATGATTAAAGACGGACAAACCGTTATGATAGGCGGTTTTCTCGGCGTGGGAAGTGCCAACAAAATCATAGAAGCGATGGTAAAGGCCGGCAAAAAAGACCTTACCATAATCTGTAACGATACTTCTTATCCGGAATACGGCTCGGGCTTGTTGGTAGCTTCGGGTTGCGTGAAAAAATGTATTGTTTCACATATAGGAACCAATCCTATAACGGAACAAAAGATGAAAGACGGTACTATGGAAGTAGAATTGGTACCGCAAGGAACCTTGGCAGAAAGAGTAAGGATAGGTGGAGCCGGAATAGGCGGCTTTTTGACGACCACAGGTTTGGGTACCTTGGCAGAGGAAGGTAAGAGAAAGATAGAAGTTGACGGAAAAGAATATTTGTTGGAGCTTCCGTTGAGGGCAGATGTGGCTTTAATCGGAGCGTCCGTGGCAGACAAGTACGGTAACCTTATATATAGAGGAACAAGTCAAAACTTCAACCCTATGATGGCAACAGCGGCAGACTTGGTTATTGCAGAGGTGAAGGAGAGTGTGGAACACCTTGCTCCGGAAGCGATAAAGACACCTTATTTGTTTGTGGATTACATCGTAAGATAAGGGAAAGAGAATAATAGAGAACATATTTGTATAATCGAAACAAAAAGAAAATAGACTATGGCAGCAAAATCGATGATAAGAATGAGAATGTCCGCTCATGATGCACACTATGGCGGAAATCTTGTAGATGGAGCAAGAATGTTGAACTTGTTCGGAGACGTGGCAACGGAACTTTTGATAATCCAAGACGGCGATGAAGGTTTGTTCTGTGCTTACGACAATGTGGAATTTCTTGCACCTGTTTTCGCAGGAGACTATATTGAAGCAGTAGGTGAGATAACTCATGTGGGCAACACTTCTCGCAAGATGACTTTCGAGGCAAGAAAAGTGATAGCTCCGAGAACCGATATATCCGATTCGGCGGCAGATGTGTTGGCAGAACCTATTGTGGTTTGCAGAGCAAGCGGCACTTGTGTCGTTCCTAAGAAATGCCAAAGAAACAACAAATAAGGAGAAAACGAAATGGATAAACTTATAATCACAGCCGCAATATGCGGTGCCGAAGTAACAAAGGAACAAAATCCTGCGGTGCCTTACACTGTGGAGGAAATTGTTCGCGAAGCAAAATCGGCTGTCGATGCCGGTGCGGCGATAGTTCACCTTCATGTAAGAGAAGATGATGGAACTCCTACGCAAAGTCATGTGAGATTTCAAGAGTGCGAAGAGGCCATATACAAGGCTTGCCCGAACGTAATACTCATACCTTCAACGGGAGGTGCTGTCGGAATGACTCCTGACGAAAGATTGGATTCCACGAACACCAATCCTATTCCGGAAATGGCAACATTGGACTGTGGTACATGCAATTTCGGAGATGACATCTTCGACAATACCATGCCGACAATGCGTGCTTTCGGAAAGAGAATGATTGAAAAAGGAATCAAGCCGGAGTATGAATGCTTCGAAATGGGACATCTCGATACTATCCTTACCATGGCACGTAAGGGAGAAGTACCGGGAAATCCTATGCAGTTCAATTTCGTCTTGGGAGTGCCGGGTTGTACCCCTGCAACAGTAGGAAACCTTTCATGGATGGTCAGCCAAATTCCTGCGGGTTCCACTTGGACGGTAACGGGAGTGGGACGTGCCGCTTTCCCTATGGCTGCTACAGCCATAGCAATGGGAGGTAACGTAAGAGTGGGCTTTGAAGACAACATTTACTTGTCCAAGGGTGTAAAAGCCGCTTCAAACGGAGAATTGGTTGCCAAAGTCGTTCGCATAGCAAAAGAACTCGGAAGAGAGATTGCAACATCGGACGAAGCAAGACAAATTCTCGGATTGAGAAAATAAGAGAACAATTTTTTGTTGGTTAATGTGCGGAAAGCAATCAAAGGGAATTTTCCTGATTTGCTTTCCGTTCTTTTTTCACTGCGGCTTCGTTACTGTTTTTAATCGAGAATAAGGTTGCTGCGGTAGTGTCATAAATGCTCTTTCTTTTACGAAAAAATCGACTTATACTTTAATATGGCAGTACGATATGGAAATAGTAAAATATTATTTACCTTTGCAGTAGATTAAAACAGTATCTGATATGATGAAATTTTCCATCTTAATACCAACGTGGAATAACTTGGACTTCTTGAAGCTTTGTATCAATACTATTGAGAAAAATTCTTACTTCAAACATCAAATTATCATCTATGTGAATGATGGTGGCGATGGTACTTTGGAGTGGGTTAAATCCAAAAACTTGGATTTTGTTCACAGTCCTTCCAATGTAGGTATTTGTTTTGCACTAAATGCACTACGACCATTGGTGAAGACAGAATACATTTTATATATGAATGATGACATGTATGTATGTCCGAAATGGGATAAGTCTTTATGGGAGGAAATAGAGGGATTGCCGGATAAAAGTTTTTTTCTTTCTTCCACATTACTACAACCTCGTTCTTGTCATTGCAAAAGTATGATAGCACCGGTTGATTATGGAGAGAGCGTGGATTCTTTTGATGAACAACGATTGTTGAGCGAGTACGAAAAATTGCCACATGCAGATTGGACAGGAGCAACTTGGCCTCCTAATGTTGTACATCGTGATGTTTGGGATTTGGTAGGAGGATACAGTGTGGAATTATCGCCGGGTATGTATAGTGATCCTGATTTCTCGGCAAAATTATATTTAGCAGGGGTGAGATATTTCAAAGGCATTTCCAAAAGTAGGGTTTATCACTTTGAAACTCGCTCCACACAACGAGTGGCGAAAAATAATGGTAGTGCGCAATTCCTGTTAAAGTATGGCATTACCTCTTCCACTTTTGTTAAATATATATTACATCGTGGGGAAGTTTTTGATGAGACGAAAGTCCTTTACATAGATACCGGTAAATTGAGGTTGCAGTTGATGCGTAGCAAGTTAAAACGGTTTTTCTTCCTTGGAAAAGATTTCATGGTAAAGAAAATTTGGGAAGAAGCAGACAAGGACTATTGTAATCCAACGTGAAAAATGGCTCTATCGAACACAGCGGAAGTTTTACCACTGTTGCGGAAAAGCCGTAGAAAACACCTGTTTTCTAATGTGTCATGGTAATAAATTACAATATTTTTCTTAGTGGGTATCAATGTGTTAAAGTGCGGTGAGAGAAAAAAGTTATTGAAA
>ERZ1026780.123-NODE-123-length-66763-cov-5.790280_pt1 | contig 66763 bp, 52 predicted proteins | sample MGYA00380126_ERZ1026780 | MGnify/ENA primary metagenome ERZ1026780 (study PRJEB33269, sample SAMEA4719762) | human gut metagenome | biome: human-associated habitat; feature: organic feature; material: feces | place: Cameroon | collected 2013-10 ... | reverse complement strand
GCGTAAATACTCACGTGTGTTATTTTTCACTCCAAATGTCGGATGATCCAATATTCTTTGCCCATTTCGCGCTCACTTTCGTTTCTTAGTTGTATCTTTGCATAAGATAGCAAAACCAAACCTAAACCATGCAACCAACGATCCTGATACCCCGCATTGCCGACGCTCCCGTTAGCGCCGCCGAAATTGTTAGCGTGATGGACAATGCCCATCTGCCATTCATCCCCGTGGCCCATTCATGCTGGGCCGAGTTGTTCCCCTACAAGCCTCAGGTGGAGGTGCGCCTGGCCCACACGGGCTCTCACCTGCTCATCCATTACCGCGTAAGCGAGGCTTGCGTGCGCGCCGTGGCATCCCACGACAACGGCAATGTGTGGGAAGACTCATGCTGCGAGCTTTTCCTTTCGCCCACCGACGACGGCACCTATTATAATATAGAGTGCAACGCCGCCGGAACGATGCTCATCGGAGCCGGAGCGGCCCGCGCCAACCGCGAGCGCGCCAACCAGGAGGTGCTCAACACCGTAGACCGCTTTGCCACCATGGGCCGCATGCCGTTTGCCGACATCGAGGGCGAGCGCACGTGGCAGCTGTGCCTGTCTGTGCCCGCCACCGCCTTGTTCCACCACAAGCTCCAGTCGTTCGCCGGCCTGCAGGCCCATGGCAACGTCTACAAGTGTGGCGACAAGTTGCCCCGTCCCCACTTCGTGTCGCTCTTCGCCGTCGACGTGCCCAAGCCCGACTTCCATCGCCCCGACTTCTTCGGCTCCATGCAGTTTGAGTAAGACGCGAGCCACGCGATGCTTGCCAAGGCGCAGCCACGCCCGCAACGGGAGGGTTTGCGCCGACGGCAGGTCTGCCCCCAATGGGTTTAGAGATAATGGGCGCCAAATGATGGTGCTGTCAAAAAAATGATGTATCTTTGTAGGCAACAGTTATCCCGGGAAACTTTATATGATGTCATTCGAAAAGGAAATCAACGAGTACGAACGTCTGAGGGCTACGTATCAGGCGGAGGTGATCGATAAAATGGAGCGTGAAGAGTATCGGCAGTTTAATGAGGTGCTTTTCTCTACCTATTCGTGCGCCATCGAAGGCAACTCGTTCTCGGTCGACGACACACGCGAATTGAAAGAGAAAGGCCTTGGCATGATTCCCGCGGGCAAGACCCTGTATGAGGCTTTTGAGATGCTCGATCATTTCCAGGCATACGAATATGTGCTCGACCATATCGACCATCCGCTCGACGAAGAATTCCTGAAAGAAGTGAACCTAAGGGTCACCCTCCACACGCTTGCTTACCGTGCGCCCGACGCCACGCCCGGCCAATACACCACGACCGACATGGCGGCTGGCGACACCGTGTTTGGCGACCACGAGCAGTTGGTGACGAGGGTGCCCCAGCTGCTTGCCTCCACTGAGCGCGCCATCGTTGCGGCAGCGGCCCATCCCATGGTGCTTGCCGCACGCTTCCACGGCTTCTACGAGTATCTGCATCCCTTCCGCGACGGCAATGGCCGTACGGGGCGGCTCCTCAGCAATTACATCTTGTTGCGCATGCACCATCCGCTTCTCATCATTCCCGCCACCAGTCGCCAGGAATACATAGCGGCCCTGCGCATGATTCGCACCGAGGCAACCGACGAGCACCTTGTTAGCTTCTTCTTCAAAGAGGCCATGCGGCGAATGACCGACGAGTTGGCGCAGAAAGAATCCAACACCCAACGCTTTAAGATGTTCCTGTTCTGATTCCCATCGATGGCGACGGGCTGCGAACACCTGTGCCCATTCCTGCCGTTTCGACCGTTCCCGCAACCGATTGGGGTCTTTTCTTGCTCCGACCGGCACCTGTTTTTTGCCGTTTTATTTGCAAAGCCGTGATAAAATACTTAACTTTGCAGAAAGTATTTATGTTACGCGCAACTACAATCTATCTTTTTACATGATCATTCGCAATTTTTTAACTGCAGTGGGCTGTCTCTTGGCAACCGCACTGCCGGCTCAGACCCTCTTGAAGGGCTATGAGTATGGTACTGCCACAGCCCCCACGGGCCAGGAGTGGCAGCAACCCGAGTTGATTGGCTACAACAAGTTGCAGCCGCACGCATGGTTCACCAGCTTCGCTTCGGTCGACGAGGCCAAGGGCGTCCTGCCCGAGAAGTCGAGCTATTGGATGAGCCTCGACGGCAAATGGAAGTTCCATTTCGCCAAGAACCCCGACGCCCGCCCCAAGGATTTCTATCAGGCCGGTTACAACGACCAGGCATGGGACGATGTGGAGGTGCCCATGTCGTGGAATATGTATGGCCTTCAGAAAGATGGCACACAGAAGTATGGCACGCCCATCTACGTCAACCAGTGGGTCATCTTCAAGTATAACATCGCCGTGGGCGACTGGAAGAACGGTGTGATGCGTGAGCCGCCAAAGGACTACACCACCTACGAGTATCGCAACGAGGTGGGCTCCTACCGCCGCGCCTTCACCCTGCCGCAGAACTGGAAGGGACGCGAGGTCTACATCAGCTTCGATGGTGTCGACTCGTTCTTCTACCTCTGGGTCAACGGCCACTATGTGGGCTGCTCGAAAGACTCGCGCGACGTGGCCGAGTTCGACATCAGCCAGTGGGCCAAGCCTGGCCATAACGAGGTGGCCGTGGAGGTGTATCGCTCTTCCGACGGTTCGTTCCTCGAGGCTCAGGACATGTTCCGCCTGCCCGGTATCTTCCGCACCGTGGCCGTGTATAGCAAGCCCAAGGTGCACGTGAGCGACCTCAAGGTCATTCCCGCATGGACGGCCGACGGCACAGGCAAGCTCGCCGTGGACTACACCGTGAGCAATGTGGGCACCAAGGACGCCAAGGGCTACACCGCCGTGTTTAAGCTCTTCGCCAACAAGCTCTATGGCGACGCTGAGGGCGAGGCACGCGTGCTGACCACAACCACAGGCAAGATCAATCAGGCCAAGAACGCCAGTAGCACGCTCCACGAGAACTTCACCGTGGCCAATGTGCGCCCCTGGAGCTCTGAGGAGCCCAATGTTTACACGCTTGTTTGCGAGCTGCGCGACAAGAAGGGCAACGTGGTGGAGGCCGTCAGCACACAGACCGGTTTCCGTACCGTGGAGATTCGCGACGTAGCCGCTAAGGACGACGAGTTCGGACTGGCGGGCCGTTACCTCTTGGTCAACGGTAAGCCGCTGAAGCTCAAGGGTGTGAACCGCCACGACACCAACCCCACACGTGGCCATGCCATCACACGCAAGCAGATGGAGGAGGAGATTATGCTGATGAAGCGTGGCAACATCAACCACGTGCGCACATCCCACTATCCCAACGATCCTTATTTCTATTATCTCTGCAACAAGTATGGCATCTGGCTCGAGGCCGAGGCCAACATCGAGAGCCACGAGTATTTCTATGGCAAGGAAAGTCTGAGCCATGTGCCTGAGTTCCTCAACCAGCACATCGGACGCATGATGGCCATGGCCCACGCTCGTGTCAACGATCCCTGTATAGCCATCTGGAGCCTTGGCAACGAGGCCGGACCTGGCGACAACTTCAAGGCCAGCTACGCTGCCATACACGAGTATGATCCTTCGCGCCCCGTGCAGTATGAGCGCAACAACGACATCGTTGACATGGGATCCAACCAGTATCCTTCGGTCAACTGGGTGCGCGCTGCCGTGCGTGGCAACCTCAACATCAAGTATCCGTTCCACATCTCCGAGTATGCCCACTCCATGGGTAACGCCGTGGGCAACCTGCAGGATTATTGGGATGCCATCGAGTCGACCAATTTCCTTTGCGGTGGTGCCATTTGGGACTGGATCGACCAGTCGATGTACAACTATACTCCCGACGGAAAGCGCTACCTCGCTTACGGTGGCGACTTTGGCGACACGCCCAACGACGGCCAGTTTGTGATGAACGGTATCATCTTCGGCGACCTCGAGCCCAAGCCTCAGTACTTCGAGGTGAAGAAGGTCTATCAGAACATCGGTGTGAAATGGGCCGACAAGGCCAAGGGCACACTCGACATCTTCAATAAGAACTATTATACAGGCGACCTCACCGACTACGACGTGACCTATAGCCTCACGGCCGATGGCCTGGAGGTGGCTAAGGGCCAACTGGCTGTGGGCAGCGTGGCTCCCCGCCAGCACAAGGTGGTGACCGTGGACGGCCTGGCCAACGCCAAGCTCGACGCTGGCAAGGACTACCAGCTCTACGTGGCCTTCCACCTGAAGAACAACACACCGTGGGCCAAGGCCGGATATGTGCAGGCCGACCAGCAGCTGCTCGTGCAGACGGCCGCCGAGCGCCCGTCGCTCGCAGAGGCTGCCAAGACGGGTGCCAAGATCAATGTGAAGGAGACCAACGCCGACATCGCCATCGATGGTGGCAACGCCTTCGCCATGACCTTCGACAAGGCTACCGGAACGCTCCGCAGCCTTACCTATAACGGCAAGCAAATGTTCGCCGACGGATGCGGCCCGCGTCTCGACGCCTTCCGCGCTTGGGTGAACAACGACAACTGGGTGTACCAGGGATGGTATGCCAACGGTTTGCACTGCCTGGAGCACAAGGCGCTCGAGAGCCACGTGGTGACCAACGCCGACGGTACGGTCAGCGTGAAGTTTGTGGTGGAGAGCCAGGGCACCGAGACCGCCAAGCTCGAAGGTGCCGACAAGAACTGGAAGAAGCTGACGAAGACGGGTGGAAAGCCCGAGTTTAAGTTCACCACCAATGTGGTTTACACCATCCATCCCGATGGAACGGTGGAGAACCAGAGTACCGTTTCGGCCAACCGACCCAACCTGACGCTGGCTCGTCTGGGCTACGCCATGAAGTTGCCGAAAGCCATGAAGCAGATGAAATACTACGGTCGCGGACCGGTAGACAACTATCCCGACCGTAAGACCAGTCAGGCTGTGGCCATCTGGAACCAGCCCGATGTGGCTCGCGAGTTTGAGAACTTCCCCAAGCCGCAGGATATGGCCAACCACCAGGATAGCCGCTGGGTGGCCCTCAGCGACGGTCAGCAGGGCGCCATCTTCGTGGCCGACAGCGTGATGAGCTTCTCTGCGCTGCCCTACTCAGCCCAGCAGCTCGCCATGGCCAACCATCCCCATGAGTTGCCCGTAAGCGACGGCGTGTGGCTCCATATCGACCACGCCATCACCGGACTGGGCGGCAACAGCTGCGGACAGGGTGGACCGCTCGAGGCCGACCGCGTAAAGAGCACCACACAGTCGTTTGGATTCGCCATCCGACCCACCACAACCATGGCCAACGACCAGCTCACCAACCTCGCCAATGTGACGCTCGACGGACAGGCTCCGCTGAGCATCAGTCGCGCTACCGACGGTGTGGTGACCATCAACGGCGCCAAGAACCAGACCATCTATTATAAGGTGAACAACGCCAAGCGCGTATCGGTCTACAAGGGCCCGTTCAATCTCACGGAGGGTGGTCGCGTGGTGGCCTTCGCCAAGGGCTCACGCTTCAACTACTCTCAGCAGTTTGAGCGCATCGACGCCATCCCCGTAACGGTGAAGTTCGCCAGCTCGGTAGAGAGCGGCGAGGGCGACGCTGAGCACATGGTGGACGGAAATCCCAACACCTACTGGCACACCATGTTCAGCGTTACAGTGGCCAACTATCCCCACTGGGTTGACTTCGACTGCGGTGCGGCGAAGACCCTCAAGGGCTTCGGCTACCTGCCGCGTCAGGACTCGCAGAACGGCAACATCAAGGACTACGAGATCCAGGTCAGCATGGACGGTAAGACATGGGGTCCCGTTATCGCCAAGGGCGCCTTTGCCAACAACCGCAACCTGAAGCGCGTGCTCTTCGAGAAGCCTGTTCGCGCCCGTTACCTCCGCTTCACAGCCAAGAGCTCGCAAGACGGACAAGACTTCGCCACCTGCGCCGAGTTTAGCGTGCTCGAGCAGTAAGGCGCAAGCGCCAAGAAAGATATGAATGAGGCTTAGGAATGCCTCGGGCTACCAGGATTTGTTTTGGATGATCCCAAGACAAATTCTGTGTAGCCACAGGAGCCTATATATAGGGTGCAGGCCCCAATCCAGACGATTGGGGTTTGCACCCTTTTGCGTTTCTTGCAAACCCTGTGTAGCCGCATGAAAACCTCGTGTAGTAGCAGGAAGAACTTGTGTAGCCGCAGGAGAACCCTGTGTAGCCGCATGAAAAACGCAGCGTAAGGATAGGCAAGAGCCTGCCTAAGCCCAAGCGTGGCGTCGTGTAAGATGAGCCACGGCCCTGTGTTAGGTCAGCGTGTGGCCCGCCTAAGATTGGCCCAAACGCTGTATCAGGCAAGCAAGCCGATAGTCCAGGACCAGGCAAGTCTTCATGTAAGACGATGACGTAGCGTTCTTGGACCCTGTTGGCCTTCTGCTTTCCTTCGCCAGCCATTCTATCCCCATTCCCTTGCAAATCGAAGCCCACTATGCCCAATAGGTTCCAATGCCTATTGCGCACAGTGGGCTCTTTTGGTTTCCGTTGGTCGTTGCTTCACCCCGAATCGGTCATTCGTTTTTACCCCGAATCGGTCATTCGATAGCAATTCGAATCTCACTCAAACCCAAAAGGCCCACCCGTTGCCATGATGTTGGCGGCGGGTGGGCCTTTGCTATGTGTTGCTTGCTATGCGCTATGTGTGGCGCTTTGCCCTACCTTGCAGGTGGGATGGGCGCTACGCTGGGCGCATAGGGCATTTTCGGGGTTAGAGGGGCTTATACTCCACGAAGGCCTCCATGGCCTCGTAGCAAGCCAGACCGAGGTTGTCGTAAATCTTGGCGGTGTTGCGGTTGCGGTCCTCCGAACGCTGCCAGAACAGGCGCTCGTCGTTGCCCAGGAACGGAGCGCTCTCCATCTGGCTCTGGTGCTTGAGGATAGAGTTGCGCTTGCCTCTGAGCTCCTCAGGGCTCATGGGCACACACATCTCGATGTTCTCGATTTCCCACTCGGCCCATGCTCCGCGGTACATCCAGATGCGGCAGTCCTTGAGCCACTCGGCCTTGGCCTCCTTCTCCAGGTCGATGGCAGCGAGCACGGCGTCGGTGCACTTGCGGTGTGTGCCGTGGGGGTCGGCCAGGTCGCCGGCGACGTAAATCTGATGAGGCTTCACCTCAGTGATAAGCTTGCGAACGATGTCGACGTCCTTCTCGGTCATGGGGAGCTTCTCGATGGTACCGCTCTCATAGAACGGCAGGTCGAGGAAGTGAACGTGGTCGAGCGGAATATTGTTGTATGTGCAGGCTGTGCGAGCCTCACCGCGGCGAATCAGACCCTTGATGGTCAGGATGTCGCGTGTGTCGGAATCGCCGTCCTTCTTCTTCTTGAAGAACTCCTTGATCTCCTTGTATTTGTTCTTGATGACCTCGTCCTTGTTGCCATCGAAGATCTGGTTGAAGCCATTGATGAAGTGCATGAAGCGTGTAACCTCCTCGTCGCCCACAGCGATGTTACCGCTGGTCTCGTAAGCAATGTGCACGTCGTGACCCTGCTCCACCAGTCGACGGATGGTGCCACCCATTGAGATGACGTCGTCGTCGGGGTGCGGAGAGAACACGATGACGCGCTTGGGGAACGGTGTGGCGCGCTCGGGACGATAGGTGTCGTCGGCGTTGGGCTTGCCGCCGGGCCATCCGGTGATGGTGTGCTGCAAGTCGTTGAAGATCTTGATGTTGGCGTTATAGGCTGATCCGTAGATGGTGAGCAGCTCAGACAAGCCGTTCTCATTATAATCCTTGTTGGTAAGCTTCAGGATGGGTTTGCCTGTAACCTCGCACAACCACACCAGTGCGGCGCGTGTGAGCTTGTCGGTCCACTTGCAGCTGGTGACGAGCCAGGGGTGAACGATGCGTGTCAATCGGCCAGCGGCTGCGAGGTCGATCATCACGTGAGCGTCGTTGTGGGTCTGCAGGAATGTGGCGGGAATGGCGTCGCTGATAGAGCCCTCCACACACTTCTGGATGATGGCTGCCTTCTCCTCGCCCCATGCGGTGAGGAAGATCTGGCGGGCCTTCAGGATGGTGGAGATACCCATGGTTACGGCGCAGGGAGGCACCGTCTCGTTGGTCGACTGGCTCATCGACATCTCCTCGCGTGTGAGGCTGTCGATCAGGATGAGGCGTGAGCTTGAGGTTAGGCTTGAACCCGGCTCGTTGATGGCGATGTTGCCAATGCGGCCGATGCCAAGCAGCATGATATCGATGCCGCCGAAGCTCTGGATGCGCTGCTCATAGAGGCGGCACGACTCCTGCACGCGATCCTGGGGCACGGTGCCTTCGAGCGTGAACACGTTCTGCGGATTGATGTCGATGTGGTTGAGCAGGCGCTCTTTCAGCTGGTTGAGTGTAGAGTTCTTTGCGCTCGGCTGCAAGGGGAAGTACTCGTAGGCGTTGAACACGACCACGTTAGAGAAGCTCAGCTTCTCCTCCTTGTGCAAGCGGATGAGCTCGTTGAATACCGGAGTGAGGCTTGAACCGGTGCCCAAACCGAGCACGCAGTACTGGCCCGACTGCTGTTTCTGGCGGATAGCGTTGGCAATGGTGGTAGCAATGCTCAGCGCGCCCTCTTCTGTTTTAGGGAAGATGGTTGTGGGAAGCTTCTCACAACGAGTCAGCTCTGACAGTTCTACAGCGGTTTTAGGATGATAGAATTCCTCAGGTACCTTGTTCAGTACAATCTGAGATGATAAGTTTAATTTTACCATAATGGAATTGATTTATTAGGCTTGTCTGTTAGTTGGCAAAGGTACAAAACTATTCGTTTAGTTGGTCGTGTTTTGCGAAAAAACTGCATGCAATTAATGTTTTTTGTCCTTTCGCGTCCGTTTGGCCCATCAAATCGCCCCCCACTGGCATGGTTTTGCGAAACAGGGCTTGGGCTTTTCCGTCGGTTTTTCGTCTGTTGGGCAAGCGTGAGGGTGGAGCTTTCGGTTGGTCGTTGGTCTCCGTTCGGCCAGCTGTTTGGCAGACTTGTTCTTTGCGTGATTCCCCATTGCCAGCAAGAGATGAGACGTGGAATGTAAGGAAATGGGCGAAGATGCCATGCTTATGGAAAATAATGCTTACTTTTGCAGTTGTCTAACGCGTGGGCCTTTGGCTTGCGCTTAACATTAGAATAATGAAACACCTACTTCTCACCCTCCTTGCCGCCTTGTCGTTCTGCGGCAGTTGCTCGGCCCAAACGCCTGTCCTGACGTTGGAGCCAAAGCCGTTTATTGAGGCCGCGCGGGCCGACTCCACCGCCGTGCTGCTCGATGTGCGCCGCCCCTCCGAGTTTGCCGAGGACCACCTTGATGGCGCCACCAACCTCGATTGGCTCAACACGAAAGTATTCCGACACGGCATGAAGAAGCTCTATCGCCAGCGCACCTATTATATTTATTGCCGCAGCGGTCGCCGTAGCAACGCCGCCGCCGTCTACATGCAGAAGAAAGGCTTCCACGTAGTCGACATGAAGGGTGGCATCTTGCGGTGGAAAGAGCAGGGCCTGCCCGTCGTCAAGTAACCCCCAATCGACCTAATGGCCCATTGGGGGTTAACGCTTTGGTGTGGTTGAACGCAGATGCGCCCGGCCTATTCGTGCAGCAACTGGCGCAGGTGGGCGAGGTAAGCATCGACGTTGGGATCGCCCATGCGGCTCCACACGTCGCCCAGGAAAGCGGCGCCTCCAAAGTGCCAGGCCCTGAGCGCGGCGATGTTTGTGGCCGTTACGCCACCCAAGGCCACCACCTGACGGTCGATGAGCCGCTCCTTGGCGGCTTGGCGGAGCTGCTCCTCGGGAAACGCGGCGGCGTAGCCCACCTTGGAAATGCTGTCGAAGATGGGACTGAGAAACACATATTGGCTCTGTGGCTTGCTGGCCGCCACCTCCTCCAGGCTGTGGCATGAGCACGACACGCTGCCGCCATAACCCTCGGGCGCTTGCGGGTTGCGGCGGTTCAGATGGATGCCATGAACGCCGTAGGCCTCGGCCAACTCAAAATGCTCATGCAGCACCACCTGTCCACGCCACCGCTCGGGTATGCGCTCCAACAGGTCACGGCACTCGTCGGCCGAGGCTCCGGGCTTGCGCAGATGCAGCAGGTCGAGCCCATGACCGAAGAGCTTGTCGATGAAAAAAGCCTCTCCCGGCACGAAGTCGGGAGAGGTGATGACGATCCATTTCATGATATGGAAAGGGTTTCGGTTTCAGTTCAGTGGGAAAGTCCGAGGCTTTCGCCGCCCATGCGGCTTACTTCTTTAACTTCTCGATAATCAGGTCGGCCACCTTCTTGCCCGAGAGCATCATGCCGCCGAAGATGGGTCCCATGCGCGGTGTGCCGGCCACGGCAGACGAGGCCATGCCGCATACGTAGAGGCCCGGGTAAATCTCGCGGGTTCCCTCAACCACCATGCGCTCGCCCTCGACCACATCGAGCGAGCGCTCACCGATGACGCCACCCGTAACGGTGTCGAGGCGAATGCCATTCTTGCTGGCCACCACCTTACACATCTCGCTGTCGTGGCCCGTTCCGTCGATGACACACTTGGCCATGATGTTCAGCGGGTCGACGTGCAGGCCTTCGCGGAGCACCGGTGTCCAGTTGACCACCACACCGCTCACCACGTTGTCCTTAAACACCACATCCTCCACCGAGTAGCAGTTGAAGATGGTTGCGCCAGCGTGCACGGCGTGGTAGAGCAGTGCCGATGTGCTCTCCACCGAGTCGATGGTATAGAGGCCGTCCTCGAAGGACGCGTAATTGATGTCGAAATCCTTCACGATGTGCAAGGCTTCCTCCTGAATGACAATCTGGTTGAACATCATGGCGCCGCCCCACATGCCGCCGCCGGGCGACAGCTTGCGGTCGAACTGTGCCACTTTCAGACCGGCCTTGGCCAGATAGTAGGCTGCCACGATGCCCGAGGGGCCACCGCCTACGATGGCCACGTCGAGGTCCAAGTTTTTCTGCAGTTTGTCGAAATAGGTACTGATGATACCTTTTGATACTTGTGTCTCAATCATTTTTCTTATGTATTTAAACAGTTAACGTTATTATCCCTCGCAGTTCTTGAGCGAGTGGCTGATGCGTGCGGCGCAGAAGTTGGGTCCGCACATGGTGCAATAGTTGGCGTCGACGGTGTTGCTCGTCTTGTAATACTCGAGCGCGCGCTCCGGGTCGAGCGACAGGTTGAACTGGTCTTTCCATCGGAAGTCGTAGCGTGCCTTGCTCAGCGCGTCATCGCGCACGGTGGCTCCGGGGTGCCCCTTGGCCAGGTCGGCGGCGTGGGCGGCGATCTTGTAGGTCACCACACCCGTTCGCACGTCCTCCTTCTCGGGCAGGGCCAGGTGCTCCTTGGGTGTGACGTAGCACAACATGGCCGTTCCATACCATCCAATCATCGAGGCTCCGATGGCCGATGTGATGTGGTCGTAGGCCGGCGCAATGTCGGTCACGAGCGGGCCGAGCGTGTAGAACGGTGCGCCGTGGCACTTCTCTATCTGTCGCTCCATGTTCTCCTTGATCTTGTGCATGGGCACATGGCCGGGACCTTCGATAAACGCCTGCACGTTCTTGGCCCAAGCGCGCTCCACCAGTTCGCCCATGGTGTCGAGCTCGGCAAACTGCGCCGCGTCGTTGGCGTCGTGTGTGCAGCCTGGCCGCAAGCCGTCGCCGAGCGATATGGCCACGTCGTATTGGGCGCAGATGTCGCAGATGTCGTCGAAGTGCTCGTAGAGGAAGCTCTCCTTCTGATGCACCTTGCACCACTTGGATATGATGCTTCCGCCACGGCTCACGATGCCCGTGAGGCGCTTGTCGGCCAGGTGGATGTTCTTCAGTCGGATGCCGCAGTGGATGGTGAAGTAGTCCACGCCCTGCTCACACTGTTCGATGAGCGTCTCGCGGAATATGTCCCACGTAAGGTCCTCGGCCTTGCCGTTCACCTTCTCGAAGGCTTGGTACATGGGCACGGTGCCCACTGGCACGGGACAGTTGCGCAGGATCCACTCGCGCGTCTCGTGTATGTCGTTGCCCGTGGAGAGATCCATGAGCGTGTCGCCACCCCATTTGCAGCTCCACACCGCTTTGTCGACCTCCTCCTCGATGCCCGATGTGGTGGCCGAGTTTCCGATGTTGGTGTTGATCTTCACGAGGAAATGGGTGCCGATGATCATCGGTTCCGCCTCGGGGTGCTTGCGGTTGGCGGGGATGACGGCGCGTCCCTCGGCAATCTCCTTGCACACAAAGGCCGGTGTGATGTGGGTCTTGATGCCCAGTTCCTCGCAGTTCATGTTCTCGCGTATGGCCACATACTCCATCTCCTGTGTGATGATGCCCTGCTTGGCGAAATACATCTGCGTTTGTCCCTCCTTGCGACCGTCGATCCATGGCTGGCGCAGTCGGGGCAGTCCCTTCTCGAGGTTGATCTCCACGGTGGGGTCGCTGTAGGGTCCGCTGGTGTCGTATACGTAGACCGGCTGGTTGGGCTCCTCGTGGCGCACACCGTTCTTGATGGTTACGGTGGGCGTCAGTCGCACGCGGCGCATGCCGACGCGGAGGTCGGGATAGAGCTTGCCGCTCAGGTAAACCTTCTCAGAGGAAGGATAATCGAATTTGATGTCTGTCTTCATATAATGGTTATTCAGGTTGGTTCTCGTTGGAAACGGTGGGGTGGGTCAGCCCTGGTCGTCCACCAGTCTGACGAAGCGTTGCATCTCGTCGGCGGGGTCGTTGGCGTTGAGGATGGCGCCACTCACGGCAATGCCCGTTACGCCCGTTTGCATCACCGACGTGATGTCGTCGGCCAGGATTCCTCCAATGGCCACAATGGGCAGGTCGATGTGGTGTGCCCGCATCTGTTCCACGATGTGGCGATAGCCCTCCAGGCCGAGGATGGGCGACAGGTTTTTCTTGGTAGTGGTGAATCGGAAGGGGCCGCACCCTATGTAGTTGGCACCTTGTCGGTGCAGTCGCTCCACGTCGTCGAACGTGTTGGCCGTTCCGCCAATGATCTTGTTGTTGCCCAAGATGCGGCGCGCCTCATCCACGGGCATGTCGTTCTTTCCCAGGTGAACGCCGTCGGCTCCCGTGCGCTCCACCCATTCCACATGGTCGTCGAGCACAAACGTGGCACCATGCTTGCGGCACAGGTCGCCAATGGGCTTGGCAGCCTCCATAAACTCGGCCTCGGAGGCCCCTTTCATGCGGAGCTGAATCCATCGGCATCCGCCCTCGAGCGCCAGTTGTGCGCCCTCCACATATCCATAGCGCGCGTTGGCGTGTGTGATAAATTGTATCATGACTTGATGAGTTTCTCAGGGTTGAACAAGTGGTCGACGGGCCCATGGCCGGCTCCAATGGCAACATCCTTGCCAGCCTCAATGGCTTGGGCCAGGTAGTCGACGGCGCTGCCCACGGCCTCGGCCAGGGCCAAACCGCGTGCCAAGAACGACGCGATGGCCGACGAGAGCGTGCATCCCGTGCCATGGGTGTTGCGGGTTTCGATGGTGGGATGCTCGTAGGAACAGGGCGGTTGGCCGGGCATATACAGGCGGTCCACCTTCTGTTGGCCTTCCCAATGGCCGCCCTTGATAAGCACGGCCTTGCATCCCCGTTGGAGGATGCGGCGTGCGGCCTCGTCCATGTCGGCGAAGGAGCGGATGGGCATGTGGGCCAACACCTCGGCCTCAGGCAGGTTGGGCGTGAGCACCGTGGCCATGGGCAACAACTGTTGGCAGAAGGCGTCGACAGCGTCGGGCTGCATCAGGGGCGACCCACTGGTCGACACCATGACCGGGTCGACCACCACAAAGCGCGGATGGTAGGGGCGCAGGGCGTCGGCAATGGCCTGCAGCGTGGGGCGGTCGTTCACCATGCCAATCTTGATGGCCACGGGCGCCACGTCGTCCATCACGGCGCGGATCTGTCCAGCCACCACGTCGGGCCTGATGGCCTGCACGGCTTGCACGCCCAGCGTGTTCTGCACCGTGACCGATGTGACGGCCGATGCAGCATAAACCCCTAAGGCCGACATCGTCTTGATGTCGGCTTGCAAGCCTGCTCCGCCACAACTGTCGGATCCGGCAATGGTCAGTGCGCAAAGATATTTCATGCTTTCCTGTGTTGGCAGGGGAGCGTCGGCGCTACGTACCACAAAAGACAATACGGAATAGAAACAGCCTCGCTATCACCTGTCGTTACCGTGAAGGAAGCAATCCCTGCGGCAGCATTACCTGCGTCAGGTTCTATGGGTATAATCTCAGCAACACAATCGTGAAGCACCCCTTATTTCTTGTTGGATCGGGCAAGTCCTCCCAACGGCCCGGTGGCCGCCTTGGACTTTAATTGAGGGCAAAAGTAACGATTAAATGCAACAATCGTGCACGTTGCCTCGGATATTTAAGAATTATTCACGTCAGCGATGCCCCAAGTGCCGAAGCTGCCTTTCGGCCTTCGGCATGGCACATGCCTTGGGGCCAAAGCGGCAAGCGAGCGCCATGCCACGGTGCGGTCAGAAATCCTCCTGGGGCGACTCTTGACGCTCCCAACCGGCGCTGAACACGTCGGGACGAGAGCGGAGGCGCGACACCACGAGGTCGAGCAGCGACTTGTGCTCGCCCAATATCTGCATGTCGCAGCACACCACCACCTTGTCGCCCGCCCCTTTGTAGAACAGGGCGTTCACCTTTATGTTCTTGTTGAACGCCAGCATGTCCATGAGAAACTGCTGGGTTCGGTCGGCCGAATGTTTCATACACTCGGCCCGCACCGTGTAGTGGTACATCTTGGTGTTGAGCTTCAGGATGAAGGTGCCGAGGGGCCGAAACACGCAATGGGTGATCAGCACACACGCCACCAACACGAAGGCTTCGAGGTACATGCCCACGCCCGCCAGTGTTCCGCAGGCCGCCGAGCACCATATGGTGGCCGCCGTGTTGAGTCCCCTCACGGTGAATCCCTCCTTCAGGATCAGTCCGCCACCCAGGAAGCCAATGCCCGACACAATCTGCGCCGCGATGCGCGAGGGGTCGCCCGTGCCACCCGACGTCATGGTGACCGACAGTATGGTGAAGGCGGCCGCCCCCACCGCCACAAGCACGTTGGTACGCAGGCCTGCGCTATGCTGGCGATATTGCCGCTCCATGCCGATGAGCGTGCCCATGAGGAAGGCGCAGCCCGTTCTCACTATAAAGTCAATCAGCGTAATCATAGCTTTATGTTTTTAGGTGTGTATGTGCAAAGATAGTGCAAACGAGCGCCATGAAAGCTTGCTTTCAAATGGCCGAGTGTAGCCTATCTTATGTAAAGATAGCGCAAACGAGCGCCATGAAAGTTTGCTTTCAAATGGCCGAGTGCAGCCTATCTTATGCAAAGATATGAAAATAAACCTAAACCTGTTGCGGCAACCCCTTGGATTTTCGTGGCGAATGGCTTTTTTGTATAGGTCATGAAAAGATGCGGCGCCAAATCACCGACATTATCAGAAAGACAAGATAAGCAGATCGGATAACGCATACTTTGAGATAAGAGTGCCACAATTCATCATGCCGACATTTGAGAAGTGCTTGTCCAAAGACATAAGCATGGACTTGAAATCATGGGACTGGCGCTTATTGATGTCTATGCCAACAGTTGCATGATGCTGCGTGCCCATCAGACTCCATCTACTGGAGCATTGAAACATTTCTCAAGATAGCGCCCCCCCCATGGGATTGTTGGGATTGTTCTGAAAAAAATGTGCGCACTTTTTACGTGAACCAGACGAGGAAAACCTGTTTGGGTGAGATCTTCGACTCAAACAATGGGGCCTTACTTCAACATCAGGCATGTATCGAGTTGCGTCCGGGCATGTATCGAGCCTCGATTAGCCATGTTTCGCACTACGAAAGGCCATGTTTTGCAACTCGATTAGGTATGTTTCGCAACTCGATCAAGTATGTATCGCAACGTCGAGAGTGGCCCCCGAAGCGCCAAGCGAATCGTTATTGCAATAAAACATTGATTGACAGACAGTTACAAAAACTCGCCAAGAATCACGTATTTGCGCCCAACATTTTTCGCGTTCAAAAGAAACGTGTAGTTTTCAATATAGATTGTTTCGATTTTTGAGTCATAATTACGCCTTCTTCAAATCTTTGCCACCCCTCCCACAGCTATCCGCCTCACCTTCGTCAAACCCAAATGGGTCATTAGGCCGAAATAGGGAGACTATTGAGAGGTTATTGTTTCTTTTCAACTCTTGTCAGTGTTTCTTTCGGCATCTTGCTTCCATTCGCGTTTCGACATAGCCCGCTATGCCTTTGGGTGTGCCTGCCGCACCCTGTGTGAGGGTGGAATACCTATTTTGGGGTATTGCAACATCGGGGAGAATGGTGTAATTTTGCAAGTTAAAACGCATTCGTTCTAAAGAAGCGCCCTTGGCGCGCTCCTGCGGCAGTGGCTGCGGGGGCAACAAAACATTACAATCATCATTATTATGAAGCGACTTATTGTTATGCTCCTGGTCTGCCTGCATCTTGCCACGGTACACGCACAAGAGTTTGGCGGCCAATTGATTTCCGAATGGCAATGGGACATGAACCAACACACCAACTGGTTGAACCAGGTGCGGCTCGACCTCAACCTGCCCCTGTGGCATGGGCGGGGAGCCATAGAGGCCGCCACGCTCCATCTGGCCAACATTCGCCACGAGGCCCTCATTGACGATTGGCAGGGCTTCTCCAACATCGAGGCAGGCAACATGCTTGCGGCCATCGCCGTGCTGGGCTATAGCCACCATTGGGCGTCGGCGCGCGTGTTTGTGGGCGTGCGCAATGTGAACGAGGATTTCTTCACATCGCCCGTCACGGCGCTCTTTGCCAACAGTTCGTGTGGCATCGTGCCCACCATCGCCGCCAGTTACCCCATCGCCAACTATCCGTTCTCGGGCCTCACATTCTATTTCGATGTTACGCGCGGACGGTTTACCTTCCGCAACAGCTTATGCAATGGCGTGGGCCGCAATGGGTGGCGCCACGACGACAACCCCTTCCTCTTGCGCCCCAAGAGCGATGGGGTGTTCAACATGTCGCAGCTCGAATACGCCCACCGTGGCGCCCACTATTTTGCCGGGGTGGCCGTCCACACCCGCCAGTTTGCCCTCGACGACGACGGAGCCCTGATGCCCGCCAGCGGGGCATCCCACCACACCACGGGAGCCTGGTGGGTCTATGGCGAGCAACGCCTATGGCAGCGAGGAAGGCAGAGCCTCACGGCCATGGCCCAATACTCCGAGAACACCTGCCGCCAGAACGCCTGTTACCGTTACGCCGAGCTCGGCGCCGCCTATGCCGACAGCGTCAACACCTGTGGCCTCTCGGGCCAATACGCCCGTTACCAGCAAGGCAACGAGTGGTCGGCGGAGCTCACCTGGCGACGCACGCTCAACGCATCGGTAGCCGTGCAACCCTCCCTCCAATACATCCACAACCCCAACGGCAGCTTCGTGGCGCTCACCGCACGCCTTTGCTGCACGTTCTAACCCCGCCTTGCGCGCCTCGCAGAGCTTTGCTTGGTATGCCGCCCGGTTGGCCTGCAGGTCGGCTTCGGCCTGCCTGACCTTGTTCTTGCGCTGGCCTCCAATGGCTATGGGCTGTGAGAGTTGCACGTGCTTGGATGTGCTTTTCGCCGCCTTTTCCTTTCTTAGGACTTGACATCTAATTGTTTGGCAGATGCGCACAGGGGAATGCCCGGTGGTTTCGCTTGTCAGTGTTTTTGAATAAAAGTCATGCCACCACCCCATCTGTCTGAGCCGGTAAAAGGGCGCATAGGGTGGGGGGAAGCTCCTATAATGAGCTGCGAGGTTACAGTTTGATACCTTTCAAGTGGTGAAAACCAACTCATCGAGAAGTGAAATCATTCCGGTGGAGCCTCTGTAGGGGTGCGGTTGTATCACCATGCCTTGTCTACAGACAAACTTTGTCTTGCTGCATGGGTTTGCGTCAAAAAACAGGTTAAACATGTTGCGAAATGGAGAATCGTGTTATAATCCCTGTTTTTCAAAATGCAACTTTTTTAATAAAAATACGCTCAAAAGTTTGTATTTGTAGCAATGATACTGTATATTTGCAACCGTTAACTTGAGATTTTAAACGAAAAGAGTGTTTTTGTCAAATTGATTTCGTGATGAAAAGCAGTTATTTGGCGCTCGCCTTTGCATGGATGTTGTCGTCGTTTGCAGGAGTGAACAGCGCGTCCGCACAGAGTAGGTTGCAACCCATAAAGGGTAGTTCGGTAAGTGTTTCCCCATCGAAAGCGAACGTTCCGGTTCGTCGGGAAGTAAAAAAGCTGGTCGTTTCGATCGCTTCGCCCAATGGCTTCGAGTATGCGGGTGTTGACGAGAATGAGCAGTCGATGGGCGACTATGGGTTTGCTCCGGCCAAGGCTTTCCTGACGGCCAAGGTAAAGAGCAATAGCGAGACGGCTCAGTATGCGTGGAAATACAAGACCGTTACGATGGGCAGCAACATGGAGGACAAGACCTCCGCCTCGCAGAGCATATCCTTCAAGATGCCCGAGGGCTTGTACCCCTCGCCCGAGGTTACCGCCACCGACGGTTCGCTTAAGACCGTTGCGAAGCTTGCAACCGATGGCATCTATTATGGCAAGGGCTACATGGGCAACCACGACTGTGTGAATTATCGGCCGGCCCAGTGCAGCGGCTATTACACCGACCCCACGGTGCTCTTGCTCAATAGCGCTGAAGCCAATAGCGGTCTCGATTATATATGGTCGGCCGCGGGCATCAACCATTTCGAGTTGCTGGGCTTTGCTGAGGCGTTCGACTATTCCAAACCTTATTATCTGGAGGGCGTAACGACTGAGATAACCTGTAGCACCACGCCCACAGAGGCCGATCTTGAGGCTCATGTGTATGCACGCAAGCTTAGTGGGGGCGGCTATAGCGTCGACTTGGAAGACCTCATGGACCTTCACGTGGCGAAGATCATCCCGTCGAGCGTTAGCGATCGGTACCGCGTGGTGTTCGAACCCGACTCCGCCGTGCGTGTCGGCTCAGCCATCATGGTTGTTGTTACCACTCCCAAGTCGAGCAACTGCCAGATAGGAATGGTTTTCCCTGAGGAAAAACTCTTCAATTCCGACAATACCGGCGTATGCAACCTGTATGCCAATTTCAAGATTGGGAATTCGAAGGTCGAACGACAATTTCTCGACTTCTCGGGTGTGGAGATGGCCGACGACAACGGCAAGACCACAGGTTATCTCAACAATTTTATGATTGGCCTCCGCAAGTCGTACACCAAGCCCTCGACGGGCATTGGCGAGGTGCAGGCCGCGAAGCAAGCCACGGGTAAGGTCTACAACCTCTCCGGACAGTGTGTGGGCGAAAGCCAGTCGGCCGCAAGCCTGCCCCATGGCATCTATGTCATTGATGGCCGCAAGGTCGTGAAGTAACGTGATTGGGTTATAGAGTATTCATTATTAAAGTAAGAGAAATATGAAGAAGTTGTTTACTGCAGCATTATTGAGTTTGGTGGCGGTCGCAGGTTTTGCGCAAGACTACGACGAGAACAAGCCCGTGGCTTATTATCCTGCCCCCGATGGCGTGTTCTTCCTGGGTGTCGACATGAAGGGCGAACAGCCGGGGAGCGACATCGCCCTTGCTCCCGCAGGTGTGAACCTTACGTTCAAGGCCAAGCTTGAGGAGGATTTCTATGGCGATTACGCCTGGATGGCATCGGAGTATGGCGTGGACGAGCTCGAGAATAACGACCTGGTGGTCATGCGGGGAGCTTCAGACGAGCTCGTTGATGCGCCAACGCTTTACGTGGTCGACGGTCGTGGCTACAACACCTATGCGATGACGCGTGGTGGAATAGCCTTTGGCTATGGCTTCTTGGCAGACAGGACTGGCAATGAATATTATGCCGCCAACTACAATCAGGCAGAGCTCAACGGATTGTTCTTTGACAAGAAGGTCTTCCTCAACTGGGATGAGGCTACGGCTACGCTGAACGCCCACTTTGCCGAAGAGGGGTTGCGATACAAAGACGTGAAGGTTCGCGGATGGGCCGAGTATTTCAGCTATGCGAAGGATTACTTGCTCCGAGCCATCCATGCCGGAGTGGTGACCGACGGCAAGTTGGCCAAGGGCGACGTTGTTGCCAAGGTGTTTGCCTACGATGCCGACGGCAAGGTGGGCACAGAGCCTGTGGCTACCTTCGTGTCCGACTCGGTGAAGCTTCACGAGACCGGCCCCAATTTCTATGAGGTGAACCTTGTTGCCGACCAGCCGCTGCTGGTTAAGTCGCCCATCATGGTTGTGATAACCAATGCCGAGGGCTGCGAGAAGAAGTTTGGTCCCGAGGAGTTGCGCACACAGGCCAACCATGTGGGCGAGAAGGTAACCTCTTACCTTTGGGCCGATTATACGTTTGGCTCAACGCAGAACACAGGCAAGTATCTGCAATGGAGCAACGAGGCTTACGACTATGGCCGCACTTACTATCTCAAGCATTGGAACGTGAGCATCAAGCAAGACTACGACACGAGCACGGGCATCGACGACCTCACCATCGCCAAGCAGCCTACGGCATCGGCCAAGAAGGGCGTTTACAGCCTGACGGGTGTGAAGCTCAGCGACGGCAACGACCTCAGCAACCTTCCTAAGGGCATCTATGTGGTCGACGGCAAGAAGGTGATGAAGCGATAAGCGGGGTGTCTCGATATTTGGCAAATATGGGTAGGCTTCGGCCTGCCCTTTTTGTTGGCGTAGGGTTGGTGGTTGCGGTCGCCATGGGCTCTGTGGAGCGATAAGTACATAAAATATGTGAAATTGTGCGCAATATGTTTGACCGAACGAGAAAAAGATATATATTTGCAAGCAATAACACGCAGATAACCTTCAAAAACGAAAGAATATGAGAAAGTTTGCTACGAAATCGATCCTTGCCTTGGCCTTGTGCGGCTTGACCCTAAGCTCTTGCATCGGCTCTTTTGGCCTTACCAACAGCGTGCTGAACTGGAACAAGGGCTTGAGCAGCAGTAAGTTTATCAACGAGTTGGTGTTCATCGTGATCAGTCCGGCCTACGCCATTTGCAGCATGGCCGACCTGTTTGTGCTGAACGCCGTGGAGTTTTGGACAGGCGAGAAGTTGGTGGCCCATGTTGGCGAAACCAAGGAGGTGATGGGCCAAGACGGCAAGCTCTATGCCATCAAGACCCTGAAGAACGGTTACGAGATTACGGCTCCCGATGGCGAGGTGTCGTATCTTGTTTACAATAAGAAGCAGAAGAGTTGGAACTATCAGGACAAGGGCGCCCTGAAGGAGCTGTTCCGCTTCAATGAGGACGGCACCATCCAGGCCACGCTTCCCGATGGCCGCAAGATGAACGTTACGCCCGACCAGGCTGGCCTGACGCAGGTGCGCATGGCCGTGGGTGGCGGCGTTTACTACGCATCGCGATAACAGGTGGTGGCGTCGCACTACGCTTAGCGCATCATAACATCATAAAAGCGCCGGCAAGGATTCGTCCTCGTCGGCGCTTTTATGATCCCCAATCGGTCATTAGACCGAAATAGGAGAAATAGTAGGATGTTATGGTTTCTTTTCAACTCTTGTCAGCGTTTCTTTCGGCATCTTGCTTCCATTCGCGTTTCGACATAGCCCGCTATGCCTTCACCGCGACTGTCGCAACCTGCTTGAAACAAACACTACCAAGAATTGAAATCTAATGACGAATTTGGGATGTTGGGGTTATGCGGGGGCGATGCTGTCCGCTCGCCTTAGCGCGTAGGCTCCCATGGGCCACGCTTGTTGCCAGCCGCTATGGGAGCGGTGGCGCTCATTTGCCGTAATCGTTGTAGAGCATGAGGAGGCATGCGGCGCTCCAGCTGAAGTGGGAGGCTTGCATGGGCTTGCCCGTGTGGGTGTCGTAGTTCTCATAGATGGGCGCACCCTCGGTGAGGCCCTCTATGTTGCGGAACACCTGGTCGGTATAGGCGTCGGCCTTCTTGCCCTCGCCATAGTTGCGGTAGCCCTTAATGCCATAGTAGGTCTGGTCGAGCCAGATGGGTCCGCGCCAATAGCCCTTCGGGTCATACTTTGGGTTGTCGGCCGCGATGGTGGGGAAGGGAATGTAGGTGGAGAACTTCTTCTTGTTGTCGAGCAGTTTGCGCGCCTTGGCAAACTGCTCCTTCGTGGCGATGTTGGCCCAAAACGGTATGTAGCCCTCACATCCCGCCTCGCGCACAAAGTCGCGTGTGGCGTTCATGCGGCGGTCGTAGAAGAACCCATCTTTCTTGTCGAAGAAATAGTCGGCCACCATGGAGCGATAGTCGGGCAAGAGGAACGGCTCGTCGAGCAAAGCGGCAAACTTCTTGAGCAGCGTGTATTCGAGCGACAGATAGGCGTTGAGGTCCACGCTCTCCTGGTCGGTGCTCCATGCGTCGGGTCCATTTTGCAGCATCTTCGTTCCGTCGAAGCGTATGGCGTTGTCCATGCCGCTCTCCCATGCGGCTGCCACCAGCGTACCGTCTACCGATCCAAACTCGCAGATGTGGTTTTTGTCGTGGTCGCGCTTGGCATACCACCACTTGTGGTATTTCAGCAACTTGGGGTACATCTCCCTCACAAAGGCCGTGTCGTGGGTGTGCTCGTAGATCTCGTTGACCGCCCACGCCGCCAATGGCGGCTTGCTGTCGCGCTCGTTGTTGGCCGATGCGTCGGGGTAGATGCAATCGATGATCATGCCGTCGGGCTGCTGATAGTCGAACATCACGCGTATGTTGTCCTTCGCCAGCTCGGGGTAGAACGAGGCCATGGCCGCCGAGAAACGCCAGCAGTCCCAAGCCCAGCACCCCACGAAATAGCTCACCGCATGGCTGGGCACGATGCCGTCGTGGAAGAGGGCTCCGCGCTTGGAGCGCCAGTTGGAGAGCAATGTGACGATCGACTTGGCCGCCACCCTGTTGTACTGGGCGGGCATGTCGGGTCGGATCACCTTCCTCAGGTAGCCGTTCCACCGCGCCTCGTTGGCCTTGAGCGATGCCTCGGGGTTGGCCAGTAGGCTTGCCGTGTGGACCTGCTGCACCGACGCCTCCGTGTCTTGCGTCACGATGCTGATGGCGGCGGTGAGATGGGCCATGCCTTCAGGCACGGTGGCCACGTAGTTGTGGCCTGCCTTGGCCACCCTTACCGGCTCGGGGAACGTGAGCATCACGCGCTCGCCCCCGTGGCAAGCAATGAGCACCGTGCCATTCTCCACCGACAGCTGCATCTTGCGACTGACGCTGTCGGCCGCGAAAACGAGCTGTCGCTTGGAGGGATTGTCGATGGTGAGGAGCGCCGTGCGGGCGTCTACAAACTGCAGGCTCTCCTGGATGGTGGCGCCATCCCGTGTGAGCGCCATGCGCACCTCGCCCGGACAATAGCTCCGCTCCTGCATGGTGCCGCCTTGGAGCGCCACCAGCGAGCGGGCGTACCAATGGCGGTAGTAGATGCTGTAGGGTCCGCAGAAACCCGTGGTGGGCTGGGTTTGCTCCGGAAGGGTGAAGCCCATCCATGATCCCATGTCGGTGAAACATCCGTTGTGGCGGCGTGGCGCGCCCGGCGTAAGGTGGATGTTGATGATATCATTGTACTCTCGGCGCGTGGTCTGCGCCATGCCATCGGTCGACAGCATGGCGATACCCAGCGTGAGCAGCGCCATTTTCTTAAGGCTTACCATATCTTCTTCGTTTTTAGGATGAAAGAAAGTAGCATTTGCGACGGTTGCGTCCGCATCATTTTTTCATGATGGTGAAGCCGTAGCTCCACTCGTGAGGCGTGATGGTGTACTCAGGATGCACCATGGCTCCCCATGTGTTGTCGCCACCCACACCCATCTGCCTGTGGTCGATGTTGACCCACACCATGGGCTTCTTGTCGACACATCCGCCGTGGCGGTGCTCCTGCATCGAAGGTGCGTAGAGCAGGTCGGCCTGCGGGAAGTTCCATGCGCTGACGCTCAACGGCTCGTCGCCCACCACCTTGATGCCCTTGTTGGCCTTCGAGGCGAGCGTGAACCAGCGCACGTCGCACTTGTTGGCCGTTTCCTGCGCCCTCACATAAGGATGGTATTGCTCCCACACGCTGGCCGAGTACTTGCCGATGAGGTAGCCGCTCTTGCGGTCGGCATAGTTCTCCTGCGGTCCACGTCCCAACCATGTCATCTGGTCGTAGTCGGCCTTGAGAATCATGCGCATGCCGAGGCGAGGCATCTCGGGCAACGCCTTGTTGCCCGGCGTGAAGTGCATGTCCACGTGGATGCGTCCGTCGGCCATGGCCTCATAGGTCACTTGCAGTTCCGACTGCTGCTCGGGCATGTCGAACGTGGCCACTACGGTGGCCTTGTCCTTGTTGGAGGGTGTCAGGTCCTCTATGCCCTTCAGCACCATCTTGCTTGCCGCCTCACGCCATGTGCCGCAACGCACCTGTGTGCCGTTGGCCACATCGTTGTCGGTGATGCCACGCCAGAAGTTGGGTTGCAGTCCGGCGATGAGCATCTCCTGCCCATCATATTTGAGCGACGTCATCTCGCCCGTCTTCTTCGAGAAGGTCACGCTATAGTTGGCGTCCTGCCCCTTGATGGCAATCTCGTCGGCTGTTTCGGCCTTTTGCAGTTGTCCGGGCACCGCCACGTTGCGCTTCTCCACCAGCACAGGTAGTTGCACCTGCTCGATGGCCACCTCGTGACCTGCCGGCACGGCCCCCGTGGCCTTCTTTGTTGAGGCGCGCAGGGTGAGGAAATACTCGTTGTGGGCCGTGGCGGGCAACTGGCCCATGGGGATGACCATCTCGCCGCTCTGGTGAGGCTTGAGCGAGGGGAAATTCATCTTGCCGCTGGCCACCGTTTCGCCATTGGTCTCCACAGCCCATGCGAGCTGGTAGTTGTCGAGCGTGGTGTAGTCGAACCGGTTGGTCACCTTGATGCGGTTGGCCGAGAAGGGCACCGGCTCGAAGGCGATGTTCTGATACACCTTCTTCACCTCCCAGATATGGGGATGGAGCGATCGGTCGGCCGCCACCAGTCCGTTGGCGCAGAAGTTGGAGTCGTTCACCACACCCACGAAGCCCATGTCGCCCCCGTAGGCCCAGAACCGATGGCCCTTGTCGTCGGTCTTGGCGAATGTTTGGTCCACCCAGTCCCAGATGAATCCACCCTGCAACTGGTCGTGCTTGTAGATAAGGTCCCAATAATCCTTGAGGTTGCCCTCGCTGTTGCCCATGGCGTGGGCATACTCGCAGAGGATGAGGGGGCGGGCGTCGCGCTGTGTGACGTGGCGGTGCAACGACCAGATGCGTGCGTACATCGGGCAATAGATGTCCGACTTGGCGTTGTAGCCACCTCCCTCATACTGCACGGGGCGTGTGGGGTCGATGGCCTTCGAGAGGTCGTAGAGCTTCTCGAAATTCTTGCCGTAGCCACTCTCGTTGCCCATCGACCAGATGATGACGGCCGTGTGGTTGCGGTCGCGCTTGATCATGCGGTACATGCGGTCGTGGAAGGCGGGATACCAGTCGTCGCGATCGGCAAGCTGCTTGTACTTGGTTTCTAAGATGCCGTGACACTCAATGTTGGCCTCGCCCACCATGTAAAGGCCATACTTGTCGCAGAGCTGGTACCACTCGGAGTAGTTGGGGTAGTGGGAGGTGCGCACGGCGTTGATGTTGAATTGCTTCATCATCTTCACATCCTTCACCATCTCGTCGATGTTGAGCGTGCGTCCGTGGATGGCGTTGTGCTCCTGTCGGTTCACGCCCTTGATGGTGAGGGCCACGCCGTTCACCATGAGCAATCCGTTCTTCATCTCCACGGTGCGGAACCCGAAGGGCTGCGCCACGCTCTCCTGCACCCGTCCGTTCTTGTCGGTGGTGTTGATGACGAGCGTGTAGAGGTAGGGCTTCTCGGCGTTCCAGGGCTGCACCCCCTTGATCACATTGGTGAAATGGAGCAACGTGTCGGTGGCCGATGCGATGGTCCGGCTTTGGGCGTAGAGCGCCTTGCCTGCGGCCGTGAGCACCTTCACCTCCACCTTCTGTCCCTTTTGGGGCTGCAACATGCTCACGTCGAGCGTGAAGTTGCCGTCCTTATAATGGTTGATGAGCGCGTTGCCCAACACATAATCGTTCAGCCTGCTCTTCGGGCGTGCCTGGATGAACACGCTGCGCTCGATGCCGCTGTATTTCCAGTAGTCTTGGTCCTCCAGGTAACTGCCGTCGCTGAATCGGAACACCTTCAGAGCCAAGCGGTTCTTGCCCTTCTTCAGATAGGGTGAGATGTTGAAATGGGCGGGCAGACGACTGTCCTCGCTATAGCCCACCCTCTTGCCGTTGATCCAGAGATAGAAGGCCGACTCCACGCCCTCGAAGTCCATGATGATGTCCATGCCCTTCCACTCCTCGGGCACGGTAAACTCATGCACATAATGGCCCACGGGATTGTAATTCTGTGGCACTAATGGCGGGTTGGCCTCGAAGGGATAGGTAACGTCGGTATAGATGGGCGCGTCGAACCCTTGCAGTTCCCAACTGCCCGGCACCTGTATGTCTTGCCATCCGCTCACATCGTAGGAGGTCTTGAAGAAATCGGTGAGGGCCAAGCCGGGGTTCTTTACCAGTTTGAATTTCCACACCCCGTCGAGCGACCGTCGGCGCTCCGTCTGGGGGTTCAGTTGGAAGCGCTGTGCGTCGTCCATGCGCAGTTGGGCCAAGGCGCCGCTCTCCGTGGTGAAGGGCAGGTAGTGGGCCGTCATGGGCATGCGGTTGATGTGGGTCACGGTGGCGTCTTGCCAGGGGCCGGAGGCCGCAGCCTGCTTACGGTCCTGGGCCGCCGTGGCCACCGCTGTGTGGGCGCAGCATAGGCCGAGGCCCACGACGAATGAGCAGAGTAATTTTCTCATAGGTTATGATAGATGTTAGGTTTTTGTCGTTGGGAGTGATGGGTAGGGGTTAGAGCGAGCAGAAGAACGTCACCAGGAAGGGCACCGAGAAATCTACGCAACACCCGTGGAAGATGGATACGATGATAAACTTCTCGCCCGAGGCGCGTGTGATGATGGGCAGCGTGGTGTCCATGGTGGTGGCGCCTCCCACGCTGATGGGCGCCAGCTTGCCGAAATACTTGGCCAGCAGGGGAGCGCACAGCAGGGTTAGGATCTCGCGGCAGATATTGGCCAGCAGGGCGATGGTGCCCAGTTCGGCGCCACGATACTCGGTGATGAAGATGCTCGACAGCGAGTAGTAGCCGAAGCCGGAGCCGATGGCCAGGCAGTCGGTGAGCTGGCGATGGCCCAGCAGCACCGACACGGCGGCGCATCCCGCCAAGGTGCCCAGAATGGTCATTACGGGCAGCAGCATCAGGCGTGGGTTCACCTTCTTGAAGCTCTTGAGAATGGTGGTGTCGCAACCGATGCTGATGCCCACGCAGAACATGAGGCAGCAGAGGGCGTAATAGCTCACGTCGCTATTGAGGAACGATTGCGGAATGATGTGGTACAGACCTACGATGATGCCCAGTAAGAAGAATCCTACGATGATCAGGCTGCCTTTCATGCCTCGCCTCTTTCCTGGTGGTGGGCCTTGGCCTCCTTGGCGCTCACGTAGCGCCACAATGCCCAGGCGAAGAGCACACTGCCGGCGCACCCACCGATGGTAAGCACTATGGCTTCGAGGCCCAGCGTTTGCAGGCCGTTGACGATACGCGGATTGCCGCCCACCTCAATGCCGAGGAGGAACAGCAGCACCCATATCAGGGCGGTGATGATGCGCCCGATGGCACCCATCTTCTTATTGCGGAGCAGGTAACCGGTACCTATTCCGCAAATCATAATCATTACGATTGTAAGCATAGTCTATTTATGGTGTTCTTGTTGTGTGTTGGCAACTGTGGGTTAACTGATTGCTTTTCAAAGGGCTAATCTTTAGGCGACACAAAGTTAGGCAATTCTTTGTAGCCAACCAAACTTTCGTACCTCCTTTTTCGATGTGCCCCACCTATTATTATAAGGTGTAGGTGGGTGGCGAGGCTACGAGGCTCCTTGCCTGTGCTGTGGGGGTGCCGCTGGGCCTTGGCAGGGGCGTGGGCCATGGGATGGTGGCAGGGTGGCGCAATGGGGCTGATGGACAACTGGCGGAAAGGTAGGATATGTTGGATATTTTGGTGAAAAAGTTGTGCGACGTTTTATGCGAAATAGCGAGCGGGAATGTCGCTTTTATGCGCTTTTGCCCTCCAACAGGAGACTCTGATTTGTCCTTAGGCATCTTTCGAGTTGCGAAACATGCCCAACCCTGACTCGAAAGACCATCTTTCGTGCCTCGAAAGGTAAGGGATGGCATTGCGAAAAGGCATGTTTCGCAACGAGAAACGTGGAATTTGGAGTGTGGAATTTGGTGTTTGGAACACAACATGCTGAATATCAGACTGTTGGGTAATGTCGCTGAGAATGGCGTATTTCGGCCAAATGTTTCCATCGTGGCAAAGAAATGTGTAGTTTTATATGTAGATTGTTGCGATAATTGGGTGTCGCCCGCAACGGTCGTCCTCCCTCTATCCACCATCGTCGATGGCAGAATCCTTGCGGCTTTGGGTCGATGGTTGGATAAAAAGTGGTATCTTTGCAACGGCTTCCCGCCTTCTCCCTCGGCGACAAAACCGGGGAAAGGCGGGCGGCACCCATCCTAATCATAGAAAACAAGCATATCAAAACCATGGCAAATATCAAGATTTCCACTTCCTTGGGCGACATTACCGTTCGCCTCTACGACGACACACCCATTCACCGCGACAACTTCCTGAAGTTGGCTTCGGAGGGTTATTACAATGGCACCCTGTTCCATCGCGTCATTCGCGACTTCATGATTCAGGGCGGCGATCCCGACTCGAAGGGCGCGCCGGCAGGCAAGCAGCTCGGTGTGGGCGGTCCCGACTACACATTGCAGGCCGAGATCAAGCCCCACCTCTTCCATAAGCGCGGCGCCCTGTGTGCGGCCCGACTGGGCGATGAGGTGAACCCCAACAGGGAGTCGAGCGGCAGCCAGTTCTACATTGTGTGGGGAAGCGTTTACAATCCCTCCCAACTCAAGCAGATGGAGAAACAGATGAAACAGAACCAGGTGGCCGTGACGTTCAACGACCTCGTGAGCTACCACAAGGAAGAGATTATGAACATGCGTCGCAACCGCGACCGCGCCGGACTGCAGGCCATGCAGGAGCAACTGCTGAAGGAGGCCGAGGACATTTGCAAGGCCAATCCCGCCGGCTTCACCGAGGAGCAGGTCCAGGCCTACACCACCGTGGGCGGCACACCCCATCTCGACGGTCAGTACACCGTGTTTGGTGAGGTGACCGACGGGCTCGACGTGGTGGAGAAGATCCAGGGCGTGAAAACGCTGCGTGGCGACCGCCCGTGCGACGACGTGCAGGTCATCGCCATGACCGTGGAGGCGTAAGCATCCTACCTCTTTCGCCCCCGTTTCTTACCCCATTCGCATTTCATGGGGGCGAAAGAGCGTACAAAGGGAAAATGTGAACAACTTGTGGTTGTAAATGAATATTCCCACATCATGATTATTCGGTAACTTTGCAGCCGAATTCTTAATGTAGGTATGAAAAGATTATTGTTCACATTTTCCTTCGTCTTCCTGGCCAGCTATGGCATGGCGCAGGAAACGCTCTCGTTGGGGCAATGCCTGAAAATGGGCATTGAGCGAAACCTCAACCTCAAGACTTATGAGGGCAACGTGCTCAAGGGAAAGCACAACATCAGTGAGAACCGCTCGCGACTGTTGCCGCAAATCAACATCGGCGCCGCGCTCAACGACAACTTCGACCCTCCCGTGTCGGTGACCGACGGCTCCGCCTATGGCAAGCCCTACAACGTAACCAACACGTTGCAATATAACGCGTCGGCCAGCGTCCAACTCCAGATGCCGCTCTATAGCCAGACGGCACGCACCGCGCTCAACATCGCCAAGACCCTCGATGTGCTCAACACCCTCTCCTACGCCAAGGCCAAGGAGGACCTTATCGTGCAGATCAGCAAGATGTATTACCTCGCGCAAAACACCGAGGAGCAGATAGGCATCATCAAGGACAACATCAAGCGACTGGAGGAGTTGCGCGACATCACCCAGGCTTTCCACGACAACGACATGGCGCTCAGCGTGGATGTGAAGCGCGTCAACGTGAACCTCGAGAACCTCAGCGTGCAATACGACAACGCCAAGGCCATGCTCACCCAGCAATACAACATGCTGAAGTATGTGATCGACTATCCGGCCGACAAGGCCATCGCCGTGGAGAAGGCCAACATACAGCAGATCGACATGGCCGCCCTCACCGGGCTCGACGAGAACCTCTCTGAGCTCCAGCTCTTGCGCACCCAGCAAACGCTGGCCGAGCAACAGAAAAAACTGGCCAAGGACGGCTACCTGCCCACCGTGGCCATCAGCGGCAACTGGACCTACACGGCCTTCACCGATAAGTTTAGGAATTGGTTCCACTCGGGCGAGTCGAACCATTGGTATCGCTCCGACGGCATCGGCCTGTCGGTGCGCGTGCCGGTGTTCGACGGATTCGAGAAGCGTTCGAAGATCCGAAAGGCGCAGGTCGACATCGACAACGCCAAGCTCGCCTACGAAAACACCATGAAGGGCATGCAGACGCAGTATGCCAACGCCGTGAACGACCTGGCCAACAACCAGCGCAACTTCAGCAAGCAGCGCGACAACTACCTGCTGGCAGAGGATGTGTATAAGGTGACGAGCGACCGCTACCGCGAGGGCATCGCCTCGATGACCGAGGTGTTGCAAGACGAGATGAGCATGAGCGACGCGCAAAACAATTATCTCACCGCGCATTACAACTATCAGGTGTCGAACCTCAAGCTGCTGAAACTCACCGGACAGTTGGACAAACTACTGAAACCCTAATGGACCATAAGGTCAAAAAATCCCCAACGACAATATAAATCATCATGGAAACAAACAACAACAATACGACCAACAACACCAATCCCGTCGACAATAACCAGCCGTCGGCCCACGAAGTAACCGCCAAGCAACTCAAGCGCCAGCGCATACGCCAACTGCTGGTGAGCCTCATCGGAGTGGCCATCCTCGTGTGGGGCATCGCCAAGATAGCATGTATGTTCATGGATTACAAGAGCAATGAGCAGAGCGACGACGCGCAGGTGGAGCAGTATATCTCGCCCGTGAACATGCGTGCGTCGGGATATATCAAGAAAATCTATTTCAAGGAGCACCAGGATGTGAAGAAGGGCGACACGCTGCTCGTGCTCGACGACCGCGAGTATCGCATCCGCGTCATGGAGGCTGAGGCTGCGCTGAAGGACGCCATGGCTGGGGCCAATGTGGTCGACGCGTCGCTGCAAACCACCCAGACATCGGCCACCGTCTACGAGGCGTCGATCGCCGAGATCGAGATACGGCTGGCCAAGCTCGAGAAAGACCGCCAACGCTACCAGAACCTGGTGGCACGCAATGCCGCCACGCCCATCCAACTCGAACAGATTGAGACCGAATACAACGCCACGAAGAAGAAGCTCGACGCCACGCGGCGCCAGCAGAAGGCCGCCTATTCGGGTGTCAACGAGGTGCAGACGCGCAAGAAGAACACCGCAGCGGCCATTGAGCGCGCCCAGGCTGCCTTGGAGATGGCCAAGCTCAACCTCTCCTATTGTGTGGTGACGGCGCCATGCGACGGAAAGCTTGGGCGAAGAACGCTCGAGGAGGGACAGGCCGTCAACGCCGGACAGACCATCACCTACATCATGCCCGACACCCAGAAGTGGGTCATTGCCAACTACAAGGAGACGCAGGTGGAGAAACTCTATGTGGGCCAGAAGGTCTTGATGACCGTCGACGCCTTCGAGGGCAAGGAGTTTGAGGGGCGCATCACCGCCATCTCGGGCGCCACCGGCTCCAAGTATTCGCTCGTGCCCACCGACAACTCGGCTGGCAACTTCGTGAAGATTCAGCAGCGCGTGCCCGTCCGAATCGAGTTTGTGGGACTGAAGAAGGCCGACAACGACAAGTTGGCGGCGGGCATGATGGTTGTTGTTAAGGCCCAACTCAAGAAATGACACAGGCTGAGATCTACACGGCGGTGCCCGAGCACCTGCCGAAGAATTTCCCGTTCTACAACTGGGTGCCCAAGCCCTTGGGCATCGCTTTCCTAATCATTCTTTTCATACCTATCATGACGGTCAGCGGTGCCTACACCGTCAACAGTAGCGAGATGGTGGGAGGGCTTGGCATCCAGTCTGAACATATAGCCTTCATCAGCTTCGTAACGTCGATTGGCATGGCGGCGTTCTCGCCGTTCTTCTATGCGCTGGTGAGTGTGCGCCGACAGAAGCTGATGAGCCTGGTGGGCTTCTCGCTGCTGGCGGTGCAGAGCTATATCTGCGCCAATACCGACAGCTTGTTCATCCTGGCGCTCAATAGCCTCATCATGGGCTTCGTGCGCCAAACGCTGCTCATGTGCAACCTGTTCACGCTCATCAAGTATGGCTTCGGCATAGAGGCCACACGCAACGTGACGCCGGGCAACGAACCGACCGACGAGGCGGGATGGGACGCGCTCGACACGGAGAAGAAGGCGAGCCAGCCCATCATCTATTTCTTCTTCATGCTCTTAGGGCAGATCGGCACATGGATCACCGCATGGTTTGCCTACAACTACCATTGGCAGATGGTCTACTACGCCATGCTGGGCGCCATCCTCGTGGCTTTGCTCATCACCTTGGTGTGCATGCCCTACAATTCCTACCCCACGAAGCATTGCCCCCTGTCGTTCTCCAAGTTTGGCAACGTGGTGGTGTTCTGCGTGATGTGCTGCTCGTTTGTCTATGTAACGGTCTACGGCAAGGTCTACGATTGGTACGACAGTCCCTATATCCGTTGGTCCACAGCCATTTGTGTGGTGTCGACGCTGCTGTTCTTCTACCTGGAGAAGACGCGCCGCTCGCCTTACTTCATGCTCAAGGCCTTTAAGTCGCGTAGCATTCAGGGCGGCATATTGCTCTTCATCGGCCTGATGGTGTGCAACTCCAGCTCCATGCTCGTCAACATCTTTGTGGGGGTGGGCATGAAGACCGACCAAATCCAGGTGGCCGCCCTCGGCAACTGGGTGCTGCTGGGCTATTTCATCGGCTTGGTCGTCATCCTTTTGCTCAACAACAAGGGCGTCCATTTCAAGTGGTTCTTCGCCCTGGGCTTCGTGCTGATAGCAGCCGCCTCGCTGTTTATGTACTTTGAGGTGCAGACGGCGGGTCTGTTGGAGCGCATGAAATGGCCCGTCGTCATACGCGCCACTGGCATGATGCTGCTCTATTCGCTTATCGCCGTGTATGCCAACCAGCGCATGCCCTATAAGCTGTTGTCCACGTGGGTGTGCATCATGTTGACCGTGCGTATGGTCATTGCGCCAGGTATCGGATCGGCCCTTTACCAAACGGTGTTCCAGTATCGCCAGCAATATTACATCACGCGTTATGCCCACGACTACGACCGCACCAATGCCCAAACGGCTCTTGCCTACGACCGGACGGCGCGGGGCATGCAGTATCAGGGCAAGAGCGAGACCGAGGCGGAGAACATGGCGGCCCTGTCGACCAAGGGTCAGGTGCAGGTGCAGGCCACGTTGTCGGCCATCAAGGAGATGTCGGGATGGACCATCTATGCTTGCATCATCCTCGCCGGACTGATGTTGGAGGTGCCGTGGCCCAAGCGCGACATATCCCACGATACCCGGGAATATTACATACGGTATTGATTTCCAATGGGTTGACGTGGCGTGGGAGGCGGCATGGAGGGTCGCCCGACCACCGTTGGCCATGGCGAGAGAAGCCGTTGGCATAGGGTGAGGGGCGTTGAAGAATTGCAGTCAATGGCAAAATTCAACGTCCCTTACTGTTGTTGTATAGATTTTTTTTGCTAACTTCGCCGCAAACAAACGGCAGAAGCAATGAAAAACAATAGCTATGGCATTCATCTGCTCGAGCGGCAGATAGCCAATGACGAGGACATCTGTTGCTCGTGTGGCAACATATCCTCGTTCCCCAAAGCGTTTTTCGACAACTATCACGTGGCTGATGTGGGCATCATCGTGTGCACGTCGGGCTCGTTTGCATTGGGCTGCGAGGGTGTGGAGTATAGGGTTGAGCAGGGCGAGACGGCCTTCCTTGCGCGCGACGCCTATTTCTCCGTGGTGCGCCATAGTGCCGATTGCTCGGTGGTCATTATCCTTTATCGGGTCGACTCCATTCGTGAGATCCTGGGAAACACCGTCGTGGGCATGAAGTTTATGGAACTCGTCAACCCCAAGGCGTGCCGTGTGATGCACACGGGCCATGAGGATGAGCTCACCAAATACTCCGAACTGCTGGCCGCTGACAACACCGAGAACAATGTGTTTGCCGCCAATGAGCGCCGCTTGCTTCTCCTGTCGCTCACCTATAGGCTATGTGGCATCTTTCGGGAGCTATCGAAGGAGGGCGACCAAGCGCCGAGCCGCCGACTGGAGACCTACATGCAGCTCATGCGCCTCATCGACCATCATTACATGCAGGAGCGTGGGGTGCGATTCTATGCCGACCGTCTCTGCCTGTCGCCCAAGTATCTCACCACGTTGGTCAAGTCGGTGTCGGGAAGCACCGTGCAGCAACTGGTGTTCAAAGCCATCACGAAGAAGGCCGTGTCGCTCATCACCACCACCGACAAGAGCATGAAGGAGATAGCCGATTGCCTCCACTTTCCCAACGCCTCGGCCTTCGGAACGTTCTTCAAGAAGCAAGTGGGCCTGTCGCCCATCAACTACCGGGAGAAAGAAAAAGGTGGCGAACCGCATAATAATAACCTCTCTGAGGTCGTTTAAACGATAAGGAGCCCCCTGTTGGATGCGCGCGAACGACCTAAGCGTTGGGGCCGAATGGTCCGACGGTCGTGTGCAAAACGGCTCATCTGTGGGAATGAAGGGCCAGACGATCGCCCACGAAACACCCGATGGCAGGTCGTCCAACGGAGGGGAAGATTGTATAAGAAATTAGGAAAAAGCACATATTATGAAGTTGTATCCGTTATTGTTTCAGCCGAATCTCCATACCGTTGTATGGGGCGGCAATCGTCTTTGTCCATACAAGGGCCTTCCCGCTTCAACCGAACCGATAGGCGAGAGCTGGGAGGTGAGCGCCGTGCCGTCGAGCAAGAGCATTGTGGCCAATGGCGAATGGGCGGGCCAAGACCTTGTGTCGGTTATCGCGCAAGCACCCGAGGACATCTTGGGAAAGTCGGTGTACGACAAGTATCATGAACTCCCGTTGTTGGCTAAGTTCATCGATGCCAAGCGCGACCTGAGCATTCAGGTGCATCCCAACGACGAGATGGCTCGCCGGGTGCATGGCAAGATGGGCAAGAGCGAGATGTGGTATGTCATCGATGCCGAGCCGGGCAGTTACTTATATGCGGGCTTCAAGACGCAGATCACCAACTATGAGTTTAAGAAACGCATTGAGGATGGCACCATCACCGATGTGTTGGCGCGCCATGAGGTGAAGGCTGGCGATGTGTTTTACCTTCCGGCGGGCCGTGTTCACGCCATCTGTAGCGGCATTCTGCTGGCCGAGATCCAACAGTCGTCCGACCTCACTTACCGCATCTTCGATTACAATCGCCCGGGTTTGGATGGCAAGCCGCGCCAGTTGCATGTCGACTTGGCTGCCGAGGCCGTCGATTACCATGTGGAGGCCGAGTATCAAACGGCCTATCAGAGTGAGGAGAATCGTGCCAACCCGGTGCTCGATACGCCTTATTTCAGCGTTCGTGTCAACGACATTGCGCAGCCGTTCCATCGCAACCTGCTCAAGTACGACAGCTTTATCATCACCATGAGCATCAAGGGCGACACCCGCATCCTTGTGCGATCCACCGGCGATGAGCTGTTGCTGAAGGAAGGAAACAGTTGCTTGATTCCTGCCGCCATTGCCGACTACGACCTCATTCCCTTGTCGTCGAAGAGTTTGGTGCTCGACGCTTTCATCGACAATAAGGACCGGAGCCTTGGCCATCGCATCACGCGCTTCCTGCACCTCACCAGCAAATAATCCCAAATCGGTCATTAGACCAATCATCCTTCACCCACGTTCCACATTCAAAAACAATAGAAATGACTTCGTTTGAGAGCGATTATAACAACGGCATGCTGCCCGAAATATTGCAGCGCTTCATACAAACCAACGATGAGAAGGCCAGCGGTTACGGCTTCGACAAGCATTGCTTGAGCGCCAAGAAGCGCATTTGCGAGGCCATCGACATGCCCCACGCCGAGGTGTTCTTCCTCGTGGGTGGCACACAAACCAACACCACGGTGATCGATTCGGTGCTCCAAGGGTGTGAGGGAGTTGTCGCGGCGCAGAACGGCCACATCTTCGTGCATGAGTCGGGCGCCGTCGAGGCTTTCGGCCATAAGGTCATTACCCTGCCCGATACCAACGGAAAGATAACCGCGGAGGCCATCGACCAATACATGACCACCTTCTTGGCCGACGAAACTTACCCGCACATGGTGCAGCCGGGCATGGTTTACATCACGTTGCCCACGGAGTTGGGGGCGCTCTATTCGCGCTCCGAACTGGAGGCGATCTATACGGTTTGTCGCCGCTTCTCCCTGAAGCTCTACGTTGATGGGGCACGTTTGGGCTATGGACTGATGGCCGATGGCGCCGACATCGACCTGCCTTTCCTGGCCCGCCATTGCGATGTGTTCTATATTGGCGGCACCAAGGTGGGTGCCATGTTTGGCGAAGCTGTGGTGTTTACCAACATGAAGGCGCCCCGATACATGTTCACCATCATTAAGCGCCATGGCGCATTGTTGGCCAAGGGGCGCATGCTCGGCCTGCAGTTCGACACCTTGTTCACCGACAACCTGTATCTTCGGGTGGCTCGCCACGCCATCGAGAAGGCTTATGAGGTGCGCCAATGCTTCCTCAACCATGGCCTGAGCATGGGCGTCGACAGTCCGACCAACCAGCAATTCGTCATCCTCAGCGTTGCGCAGAAGGAACAACTCATGCAGCGCATCGCCTTCGAGGTGTGGTGTGCCCGTCCCGACGGCAACCTCTTGTGTCGCTTCGTAACCAGTTGGGCCACCACCGACGACGACATCCTGCAGCTCAACCAAGCCCTCACAGAGGTGGTGGGATGAGGCCGCAAGGGTGCGAACGCATGGCGTGGACCATTCGTTGCGCCCTCCTTTAGGGTGCCCGTCTAAGACCAGCCGAGTGCTTTTCTGAGCTCTTTAGGGTGCTCGTCTAAGACCAGCCGGGTGCTTTTCTGAGCTCTTCAGGGTGCTCGTCTAAGGCAGAAGAGGCCCATATCTAAAACCAACGGTTCGCTTGGATGAGGCGTTGGCCAACCGATCGCAGCGTGGCGAGACGGTTAATATGCGTTAAAATAATGGCCGGGGTCTTCCCTTTATGGGGCGAAAGCAGTATCTTTGATAAAACGAAATACAAGAAGATGAATGTTCTAACCCGATGGGTCCTGATAGTTGCCACCTGGATGTGCGCCACAAGCGCCATGGCACAAGCCGATACGCTGCAACGGCGCACCATGGCTTATGCCAACTTCCGCCCCGCCTTGGTGACGCTCACCAGTGGTAAGGTGGTCAAGGCGGCGCAGGCCAACGTGCTGCTCAAGGGCAGTGTGCTGGTCTATCGCAACCCACAAGGCCGCATTATGGAGGCCAACAGGGCTACGGTGAAGAGCGTCGACTTCGACGATCGCCACTATGAGCGCATCGACACCCTGCTCTTTTGGCGCGTCGACACGGTGGGCGACAACGCCCTTTACAAAGCCACTTACATCGACATGGCGTCGCTTAGGCAGCAGATCCTGAACAGTAGGAACATGACCGACATGCAGGTCAATTCGCTGATGCTTAGTTCTACGGCCCTCATGGCCAACGAGGAAGACCTCGAGTTGCCCTACACCGACGTGTATTACTTCCGTTACCGAGGCAAATGGGTGAAGGTACACGAGCGTTACATCGACCATGCCTTGCCACGCAACAAGCGCCAAGCCTACAAGGTGGCGGTCGCCATGCCCGGCTTCTCGTGGTCCAATCCACGGTCGCTCATCAGCTTGCTCAGGGCCATCAGCGACTAACGCTTGCGCCCTGCGGCACCTTCCGTTTCACAACGAGCCATCGTTAAACCTTCCGTAAGCCACACCCCATCCCTTGATAAACCATCCCAAACAACACATAGCGATATGCAAAACGTAACCGAATACCGCAACTTAGTATTGAAAGCCTTGCTCAGCGCGGTCGACGACGACGGTCGCCGGCGCATCAGCGACGAGGAGGCTGCCGAGCTCGCCCAAGAGTTTACCGACGAAGAGTTGGCCTTCGGCATGGACTACAACACCCCCGAGGAGGTGGCCGACATGCTGCTCGACGCAGGAATATAATAGCCTTTCATCCCCTTAAACGACTGCATCACCATGAATGAAAAGAAATCGATAGACGCTTATCTCAACGAGATCAAGCAAGAGCGACTCCTCACCGACGCCGAGGAGCGACTGTTGGCTGAACGTATCCAGCAAGGCGACCAGCAGGCACTGGCCGACCTCACCACCGCCAACCTCACTTACGTGGTGTCGTTGGCCCACCAATACGCAGGGAGTGGCCTTCCCGTGGAGGACCTTATCAGCGAGGGAAACATTGGCATGATGCGCGCCGCCGCAAGGTTCGACGGCAGTCGCGGCAAGCGTTTCGTTACTTTCGCGGCGCCCTACATCCGCGATGCCATGCAGCAAGCCATTGAGCAGCAGACTGGTCTTTACCGCGTGCCCCGCGAGGGCGATGTGAAGGCGGAGAAGCGCCGTAGCCATCCGCTGTCGATCGACGCTCCCGTGGGCGGCAGTCAGGACCTGAGCTTAGGCCGCGTGGTGGCCAATCCGCACGCCATCGACCCCAGTAGGCAGATGGAGGACCGAAGTATCATCGAGGAGCTGGCCCGACTGGTGGCACGCCTCGACGAGCGCGAGCGTCAGGTGGCCGCCTGCCTTTACGGCATCGACACGCCCCAGCTCAACATGGCCGAGACCGGTGAGAAGATGGGGCTCAAGCGAGAGCGGGTGCGCCAGATACGCGACAAGGCGTTGCGTCGCCTGCGCCGCATGACCAGCAACAAGGACCTGCTTAATTATCTGTCACGATGAGATACATGCTTCTTTCCGATATCCACGGCTCGCTGCCCTGCCTGCGCCGTGCCTTGGAGTTCTACAAAGCCCAGCGTTGCGACATGTTGCTGCTCATGGGCGACATCCTCAATTATGGCCCGCGCAACGGAGTGCCCGAGGGTCTCGACGCACCCGGCATAGCCAATCTGCTCAACGCCATGGCCGACGACATCGTGGCCGTTCGCGGCAACTGCGATTCGGAGGTCGACCAGATGCTGCTCCATTTCCCCATCCTTGGCACTTACACGGTGCTTGTGGATGAGGGGCGCCGCATATTGCTCACCCACGGCCACGTATATAATAAGGAGAACCTGCCGCCCGGACGCTTCGACGCCGTGGCTTACGGCCACACCCACCTCTGGGAGTTGGCCGAGAACGACGCCCATTGCCTCGTTTGCAACACGGGTTCCATCACCTTCCCCAAGGGCGGCAACCCACCCACGCTGGGCATCATGGCCGATGGCGCCATCACCCTCTACAACTTCGATACGCTGCAACCCGTGGCCACACACGCGTTGCCCAAGCGATAGAGACCCGCAAAACGATCCTACGAAGCGCGCTCCAACACGTTGCCGCGTCACCATCGCATATCGTTCCGCCCTACGAAAGGCGCATCCTCATGATTCGTGTCATGTAGATGCGCCCTTCGTCTTTTTGTGGGGTGATGGCGTGTTGCGATTGAAGGAAAATTTGTAACTTTGCACCCGCTTTTAGGATAGCGGTGGGGCAGGTAGCCGCCACCTTCGTATCACACACATAACAACACTACTTAAATGCTGGTAAAAGGATTGGGCAGCCTGTTGGTGCTTGCCGTAGGAACATTCTTGCTGGGTATGGCCGAATTTGTTATTGAGGGAATCTTGCCCGATTTGGCCCGCGACCTGAACATCTCCATTCCCATGGCGGGACACGCCATCTCCATCTACGCCCTGGGCGTTTGCGTAGGGGCCACGTTTCTCATAGTCCTTCATAAGTTGCGCCCCAAACACATCCTCCTGGGCTTGGTGTCGCTTGTCTTCATCGGCGCGCTGCTCTCGGTCACGGCGCAGAGCTATGTGTGGCTGTTGGCAGCCCGCTTCATCAGCGGCTTGCCCCATGGCGCCTATTATGGCGTGGGAACCATTGTGGCGTATCGGTTGGCCGATGAGAGCCACAAGACGCGTGCCGTGGCTATCATGTGCGCCGGAATGACGTTTGCCAACCTTTTGGGAAATCCCGTGGCCACGCTGCTCTCGGGTGCCCTCTCGTGGCGACTGGCCTTCGCGGTGATCGCGGTGGGCAGTTTGGTTGATTTGTTGCTGGTGGCCCGATTCGTGCCCAACCTCGACCCCCTTCCCGGCTCGGGCTACAAGGGACAGTTCCGCTTTCTGCGCCATCTCGACCCGTGGCTCATTATCCTTGCCACGATGTTTGGCAACGGAGGCATCCTGGCTTGGTACAGTTACATATCGCCGGCACTGGTCGACGAGGGCGGATTGTCGGCCTCGCTGCTGCCGCTCTACATGGCCGTGGCCGGCTTGGGCATGGTCATAGGCAACCTCCTGAGCGGTTGGATGTCGGATAAGTACAAGGCCGGCCTCACGGCCATGGTGCTCCAGGGCGTGGCCGGACTGGCCCTGTTGGCCGTGTTCTTCACGGTGGACTGGGGCCTGGTGCATTTGGCCCTGATGTTTGTGTGCTGCGGATGCCTCTTCGGCATGGGCACACCCGAGCAGTTGCTCATCATCGAACACTCGAAAGGCGGCGAGATGCTTGGCGGTTGCTGTATCCAAATAGCCTTTAATTTCGGAAATGCGGCGGGCGCGTTCCTTGGCGGACTGCCCATCAGCTGGGGCATGGGCTACGCCTGGCCCGCCATGGTGGGCATGCCCTTCGTGGCCATTGGCTTCCTGCTGCTCCTCGTGTTCCATCGCCGCTACGAGTAGGCAGACGCCCATTCCGCCCGTAACCATCCGTCTGTTCCAAGCTTTGCCCTAACACATGGCGGAAGCCTCGTAAACGTGTCACATTTTGATAATTGTTACACGAAATGGGCGATTTTGCGAAAATGTTACATCGAATGTTACAACAAAACGGCCAAAATGTAAGATTTTGGCCGTTTTTTGTAAGAAATATCCTGTTTGTTTTGTGGTTTTTGTTATATATTTGCAACTGAGATGAAGGCCCAACAATACGCAATGGGCCCGTCGCGAATCGCAGTGTGAACCATTGACACCCCATCCCCTAAGACGACGAGAATAAGACGACGCATTAACAGACGACGATTGACGAATCGACAGACGATGGATTGACGAATCAGGCGACAACAGAATGGAATAACAAAGGAGGACGATTGACGAATCGACAGACGACGGATTGACGAATCAGACGACAACAGATTGACGACGACAACGCTGCGATCGCGACGCAGACGACAACCAAAACGCTCCCCAACTTAGGTTGTGGGAGCGACCGGGGTCAACACCCGCAAGGATTGACCCCATGGTTAGTGGGAGGATAAGAGGTCGAGCGACGACCTCGGGAACTGGCGGAACGGCCGCCAGTTCCTTTTCCCACCAGCCGCGACGCATGCATTAGGATGCACCCATATAAATAGAAATTTGTGTAAGAGAGAGGCTGCGACCCTGCGATAGGGTGCGGCCAAACAAAAGATGAGAGGGTGGCCACCCTGTGAGAGAGTAATGGCCGCCTAACCCATAAGGACATTTCTGCGAGAAGAAAGGATCCCCTATCACGCAAGAGAACACTTCGCGGAGTGTCCGTGTTTCAATGAAGGACATATCATTCCTACAGGATCACCCCCATCCTTCGGAGAGACAACTTTTTCAATTACTCTCTTTTCAAAAAGGTCACCTCGGGCAAGCGAGCCCCTGGTGGCCTTCAATCTTTTTGTTTCAACTCCAACGCCAAGTTCAAGGAACCCGATACCGTAAACTTCAGAAAATGGAAAGTTTTAGGAATCCAATACCATAAACTTCGGAAAATCGAAAGTTTTAGGAATCCGATACCATAAACTTTTGAAATAGGAGAGTTTTAGGAATCCAACGGCATTACTTTTCACACCTTGCGATGGCCTATGTGTTGCCACTTGGCAACCGATGGGCGCTGATGCGAACCCTAAGATGCCCCAAGGAAAGGAAGGCCAACAAAGAATGGCGTTTATGCGTAAATCTTCGCAACAATCTATACATCAATCTACACATTTCTTTTCCACGACGGAACTATTTGGCCGAAATACGCCATTCTCAGCGATTTTATCCAATCGCTTGATATTCAATAAGTTGTGATCTGAGCTCCACATTCCGCCCTCCACATTTCGCATTTTGCCTTGCGAAACATGGCCTTTCGCATGACGATCCCTTACCTTTCGAGGCACGAAACATGGTCTTTCAAGACACGGTTAGGCATGTATTGCAACTCGAAAGATGCCTAACGGCAAAACCGAGCCTCCGGTTTGATCGCAAAAACGCTCAAAAACGGCGTTTTCGCCCGCTATTTCGCGCAAAAACGCCGCACAACTTTTTACCCAAAAATCTTCACATGTGGCGTTACCGCCTATAGGCTGCTTGCCTCGGGCAGATGCGCCTATTGCACCTCGCCCGGCTTCACGCCATACTCCTCCTTGAAGCGCTTGGCAAAATAGGACGGTGTGGAGAAGCCCACCTCATAGGCCACTTCCGAAATGTTCTTGTCGGTGGTTTCGAGCAGTCGCTTGGCGCGGGCCAGACGGGCCTTGCGCAGCAGGTCGACCACCGTGTAGCCCGTGAGCGCCTTCACCTTGCGATAGAGCTGCACGCGGCTCAGTCCCATCTCCTCGCCCAGGTCTTCCACCGAGTAGTTGGCGTCGGGAATGTGGCTCTTGATGGTTTTGCGCAATTGTTCCACAAATGTCTGGTCCTTTGCGCTGAGCGCCTCTTGCTCCTCCTGCTCGGTGGTGGTTCCCGTGAACATACGGCGCAGTTGCACCCTGCTCTTCAGCAGGTTGGCCACACGCGCCAGTAGTGTTTCGGCGGCGAACGGCTTGGTGATATACGAGTCGGCGCCCGTGGCGTAACCCTCGGCGCGCTGTTCCTCGAGTGTGCGTGCCGTGAGCAGCACCACGGGGATGTGGCTGGTCGACAAGTCGCCCTTCAGCAGTCGGCAAAACTCCAGTCCGTCCATGACAGGCATCATGACGTCGCACACCACGAGTTGAGGCACATTCTTGCGCGCCACGGCCAGTCCCTCCTCGCCGTTCTGCGCCTCCATCACGTTGTAGTGGGGTGCGAGGATCGATCGCAGGTAAGCGCGCATGCTCACATTGTCATCGATGATGAGCAGCAGTGGACGGTCGTTGTCGTAGTCCTCCGTCCCCGTCACAAGGGCGCGGTTGTGCTCTGCCGCCACGTCGCTCACCGAGTAGTCGTCGGCCAGTAGCGTGTCGGCCTTCACCTGCGCCTGCTTGTCCTGGGAGGCGTCGTAGCCCGGTTGCGAGTCGGGTATGGTGAAGCTGAAGGTGCTTCCCTTGCCCTGCTGGCTCTCCACGCCCACCTGTCCGTGGTGCAGGTCTACGTAAGCCTTGACGATGGCCAGTCCGATGCCCGTTCCTCCCACGGCGTCTGCCGCTTGGTAGAAGCGCTCGAAGATATGCTGTCGGTCGTTATCGCTCAGACCTTTTCCTGTGTCGGCTACGGAAATGGTGTAGCTATCGTTGTCGTGGCAGAGACGTGTGGTGACATTTCCCTTGGGCGGCGTGTACTTCAGGGCATTGGTCATGAGGTTGAAAAAGATGTGGGCCACCTTCTCCTGGTCGGCGATCACCCAGCAAGCGTTGGTCGGCGCTTCCACACTCAGCCTGATGCCGCGTCGCTCGGCCACCGCCTTGAAGTCGTCGCTCCACAGGCGCAGTTCGTGGGCCAGGTCGAAATGGTTGAGCGTGAGCTTGGCTTTCTCGTTCTGAATCTTTCTAAACTCCAGTATTTCGCTCACCATTTGTGAGAGGATTCCCACGTTGCGCCGAATCATCTCCACCAGTCTGCGTGGCTCTCCCACGATGGTCGGGTTCTCGGCCAACTGGTCGGCGGGGCCTGCGATGAGTGTCAGTGGTGTTCGCAACTCGTGTGAGATGTTGGTGAAAAAGCGCAGTTGCGTCTGTGTCATGCGCTCCATGTCGTCGGTGAGTTTGCGCTGCTTTACCATGCTCTCCTTGAGTTGGGCGTTGTATCGCTTCTTGCCCATGTAAGCCTTGATGGCCAATGCGCATGCCGCAAGAAGCAGGGTCACGAGGAAGAGCAGCATGAAGAGGTAGCTGCGCTGCGTGTCGAAGGCGTTGGTGGTGGTTTCCACGCGACGTCGCAGGGACAAGAGATTGTCGGTCTGTCGCTCGAGTTCCTCCTCCTGGTTGAGCAGCACGTTTACGTTCTCGACCGTCACCAAGGCAGATGACAGCAGGTTCTCGCGCTTGTAGGGTCGCTTCTCGAGGATGTCCATGGCCAGTTTCATCACCTTGTCGCCTCGTGTTGGGTAGATGTAGGAGGCCATCAGCTCACCGTCTCTCACCATTGGCATGCCGCCGCCCTTGTGTGCCATGGCGTCGATACCTATGAAATGTATGGCGTTGAGGTCGAGCCCGTGCTTGCGTGCAGCATTCTTGGCTCCCACGGCCATGCGGTCGTTGTGGGCGAAGACGTAATTGAAGGCGGCGTGAGGAGCCGACAATAGCGAGTCCATCTGTCGGTAAGCCTGCTGCTCAGTCCAGTCGCACTCTATGTGTTCCACAATCTGCAGGTTGTTGTGTTGTGCCGCCTCCATGTCGAATCCGTGGCGGCGTGCTATGGAGGGCGACGAGGTGTAGAGCCCGCAAATCTCCAGGACGCGGCCGTTCCCCTTCACTTGGCTTGAGAGGTAGCGTGCCATGTTGCGCCCCATCTCTTCGTTGTCGGCGCCAATGAAAGCCGTGTATTTGTTGGAATGGGTGCGTCGGTCGAACACGATGACGGGTATGCCCTTGTCGTAGGCGCGTTCAATGGCCCCCGACACCTTCATCTGTCCGGGTGCCACAATCAGCAGGTCGACGCCCATTTCCGCAAACTTGTCGATCTGTTGGGTTTGCAATGCCACGTCGTCGTCGGCCGACGAGATACGCAAGTCGACGTCGTTCGCAGAGAAAGCCGCTATGCGCAACTCGTTGTTGAGCTTGTCGCGCCACACGTCTTCGCTGCATTGCGACACACCAATAACATACTTAGGATGTCGCTGTCCGCACGAAGCGAAGGCCAGTACGCCCAGGGTGGCTATCAGGCAGAATAGGGTTTTAAACGGTTTCATGAACGCGGTTTAGGGTAAAATAATGTCATCGGCGCCGCCTATCGTATTTAGGGATCGTACCTGTGAGCGCCATGAGAGCTTGTTCTCTTATGGCCGAGCGCCTCGCAATCGTTTGCAAAGATAGTGCAAATATGGGCTGTTAGGAACAAAAACATCGATTTTTATTCTAAAAAAAGCCTCGTTGCCGTATTTTGCCACATTCCATGGTCGTTTTCTTGCCGTTCCAACGCCAATCATGGGGCTATTCAACCCAAGCAACGCCCCATGAATGCAACAGATCGTTCGTTTTCTGCAACAATTGTTACCATGAACGAATCGTTTGGGCTTACGAACATTTTGTTCTTGCAGATAGTCATATTCCTACATAATTTTGCGACAGACTTCAATTTCAACAACCCTAAACAATCAATAGCATGAAATCGATAGTAACAACAATGGGCAGCATGATGCTTCTTATGGTATGCATGAACGCCGCCGCACAAGAAGAGCACGCTTCGTCGCATTCTAAGGAAGAAGGAAACCGTAACGTGATGCTCAACGCAGCCAGTGCCAATGGCCCGCGCGAGATTCAGATTGGCCTGCCCTCGGCCGATGTCAATGTGTTGGAGAACGGCCTGCCCGTTACCTACGCCACCAATCCGCATACGCTGAACACCTTGTGGAGAGGCGACGCCAGCCTCAGCCATCAGGGACTGCTGAAAATTGCCGAAACGGCCATCACCACTGGCAACATCGGTTACGCTGTCAACTCGTACACACAGCTCGGACAGAAAGGATTCAACGGAACGCTCAACTATAAGAGCAACCACTTCGGTCTGCAGGAGTTCTCGCTCAACCTCAATGGCGACATGGGAAAGAACTGGTTCTACAGCGTGAACATGTACCAAGACTTCGACCCGGGAACCTTCAAGATCAAGTCGACACCCTACCAGGACCGCACCCAGATCTACAAGGCGCTCGTCACCAAGCGCTACGACAACAACGCGGGCGAGTTTACCGTGGGCTACAAATACAGCAACAGCCACAACGTTTACAACTACGCCACGCAGAGCGCGCCCTTCATCTATGTGGGCGATGGCAGCGTGAAGGAGTATGGAAAGTTTAAGCTCGGCACCACATCGTACCTGCCCACCGAGAACACCATGACCTATCGCAACATGCGCACGGGCCAACTTGAGCAGACCACGCTCTACGACGCCTGCCTGAACCGCTCGAGCGAGCTCTCGCTGATGAACAAGTACCGCTTCGACAACGGATTGGAGTGGAAGGTGGTGGCCCGTTACGACCACAGCCGTGGCGCCATGGTTTACCAAACGCCGATGGCCATCATCGACCTGAAGAGCCAGGAAAACCAAGCGGCCTACAACTACCAGTTTACCGATATCGACGGAAAACAGAAAGCCTATGAGGGCCAATACGTTCAGACCCGCATGTCGTGCCTGAACGCCGGCACCATCGACGAGTTCCTTTTCACCTCAGAGCTCAGTAAGCAATGGCGCAACTCGACGCTCCGTCTCGGCCTCAACGAGTGGTTCTACAACATCGACTACTGTTCCAACACCACCATGTACGACCAGAGTGTGCCCGCCGATGGCAGCTATGCCGTGCGCCTCTGGGACGCCAACAAGCGCGACAGCTACTTCTACGACTTCAACAAGAACGCCTCGGAGTATTACAAGGGCCACGAGAACAAGCTCGCCCTCTATCTCACCCACGACTGGGACGTGACACCGAAGTTCAACCTCTATTATGGCGCACGCCTCGAATGGCAGAGCCTCAACGGCGAGAACGCCGCTGTGAAGAACGCCGCCGGTAACTATGTGGGTCGCTTTGCCGACTACCACCTGGGCGCCACGGCAGCCGACGGAACCGTCATCGCACCGGCAAAGCTCAGCTACGACTGGGTGAACTACGACCTCTCGCTCGCCGCCACGTATAAGTTGACCCCCAACTTCGGATTCACCGGCGACTTCACCTATATCGTGCAGCATCCTAAGTTTGAGGCGTTCGCACCCGCCACCATGCCCAACACCGACAAGATCTCAGTGCCGCTGGGCCGCGTGGGCATCTACTACAACAACGCATGGTTGAGCCTCACATCGATGTTCTCTTACATCTCGAAGACCAACAACAACTCAACGCTCAACCTCCAGCATGGCAGCGAAATCAAGGCCGCGCCGCTCTCTTACGACATTCAGACCTGGGGATGGACCACCGACGCCGTGATGCACCCGTTCAAGGGATTCGACTTCCACTGCCTCTTCACCTACCAGAAGCCCACTTACCAGAAGTTTGAGACCTCGGTTACCTTCAACGACGGCTACACGGGCACCATCAACGCCACCGGAAACACCGTGGCCGAGATTCCCGAGATACTCATTGAGCTCGACCCCAGCTACATGATCACCAAGGACATCAAGCTCTGGACCAGCTTCCGCTACTTCAGCAAGACCTACGCCAACATCAATGAGGCCTACTATTTCAATGGCCACTGGGAGACCTTTGGCGGTGTCAACTGGCAGGTCAACAAGCGTCTCTCGCTGGGCTGCACCGTGGTCAACTTCCTCAACCAGACCGGCGCCAAGGGCAGCATAGCAGGAGCCGAGCTCATCACCAAGGACGAGGCCAAGGACATCAAGAACCAGATTATGACCGGAAGCTACCTGCGCCCGTTCACCATCGAGGTCAACGCTTCGCTCAAGTTCTAAGAATCCATCAACCTTATTACTCATAACACAATCAAAAACCATGAAAAAGAATACCATCATGACCATGGCCGTCGGCCTGGTCGCAGCAACCTCTCTGCCCGCAACAGCACAGAACATGAACATATCGCACCGTGGCGACACCACCATCGTTAGCGTATCGCATCCCACTCACTACCTCTTGCTGCCCGTGCAGGAGGAGAAAGATGAGGCCCAGGTGATGCTCTCCACCGGCTCGAAGGCCGACACCTGGATGGATGTGCGCCTCGCACAGAACGGCGTCGACTACTATGTGCCCTTCGCCTTGGGCAAGGCCGACAAGGCCACGGTGAAGTTCCTGGGCCTGAAGGAAGGATCGATCGCCACCAGTCTGATGAAACTCAGCGACACCTTTGATACCGCCAACACCGACTATTACCGTCCGTCGTACCACTTCACACCGCTCTACGGATGGATGAACGACCCCAACGGCATGGTCTACAAGGACGGCGAGTATCATCTTTACTTCCAGTATAACCCCTACGGATCGAAGTGGGGAAACATGCACTGGGGACATGCCGTGAGCAAGGACCTGCTGCACTGGGAGAACCTGGAGCCCGCCATCGCACGCGATACCATGGGACATATCTTCTCGGGTAGCTCGGTGGTCGACAAGCGCAACACGGCAGGATTTGGCAAGGACGCCATCATCGCCATCTATACCAACAACAGCGTGAACCACGACGAGGTGCAATGCGTGGCCTACAGTAACGACAACGGCCGCACATTCACCAAGTATGAGGGCAACCCCGTGCTCACCCCGTTCGACGGACTGAAGGATTTCCGCGACCCGAAGGTGTTCTGGTATGAGAAGAACAAGAGTTGGTACATGATCGTGTCGGCCGACAAGGAGACGCGCTTCTACCGCTCGAAGAACCTCAAGCAGTGGACCTACGTCAGTGCCTTTGGCAAAGGCATGGGCCAGCAGCCCTGCCAGTATGAGTGCCCCGACTTCTTCCAACTGCCCGTCAACGGCAACAAGAAAAATATGAAGTGGGTCATGACAATGAACATCAACCCAGGCTGCATCTTCGGAGGTAGCGCCACCGAGTATTTCGTGGGCGATTTCGACGGCAAGCAGTTTACCTGTCCCGACGCCAATGAGGTGAAGTGGCTCGATTATGGCAAGGACCATTATGCCACAGTGACCTTCTCCAACACCGCCGACCGTGTGCTGGCCATCACTTGGATGAGCAACTGGGAGTATGCCAACATCACGCCGTTTAAGCAGAACCGTGGCGCCAACGGGTTGCCGCGCGAACTGAAGCTCTATGAGAAAGACGGAAAATACTATGTGTCGGAGGATGTGGCGCCCGAGGTGAAGGCGCTGCGCAAGGCAACGCACGACATGGCCGACGCCACCATCGACGGCCAGAAGGCGCTCAACGGTGCGGCCGCAGGCATGGAGGGAGCCTTCGAAGTGGAGGCCGACATCACACCCGACGCCAACGGCATAGCAGGCATCGAGATCTCCAACAACAAGAACGAGCGCACCCTTATCTATTTCGACATGAAGAAGGGCAAGGTGGTGATGGACCGCACCGAGAGTGGACTGACCGACTTTGGCAAGCAGTCGGTGCCCCACGACATTGAGCAGGCATGGGACAAGCAGCGCGCCGCCGAGGGCAAACAGCCCGCACGCATAGAGAACGCCATCAACTACAAGAACGATTTCGCCCTTGCCACATGGGGCCCGCTGAGCCTCTGCGATGGAAAGACGTATCATGTGGACATCTTTGTGGACAAGTCGTCGGTGGAGTTGTTTGTTGATGGAGGCCGCATCGCCATGACCAACCTGGTGTTCCCTGTGGCTCCTTACGAGAACCTGAAGCTGTACACCGAGGGCGGCAAGGCCGAGTTTAAGAACGTCAAGGTGCACAAGTTGGCCCTCTGAGGGCGCTTACCGCAGCTTGATAGGTGTGATAACAGAATGTAAATCAATAAAGAAACATAGATAATGAAAGCTATAAAACTTACCCTTGTCCCGGTGATGCTCTGCTTCTTCGCCATGGGATTTGTAGACATGGTAGGCATTGCCTCCAACTATGTGAAGGCCGACCTGAGTCTCAACGACGCCACGGCCAACATGTTTCCCTCGCTTGTGTTTTTCTGGTTCTTGCTTTTCAGCGTGCCCACGGGCATGTTGATGAACAAGATCGGCAAGAAACGCACCGTGCTGCTGTCGCTCCTGGTGACCATCGTGTCGCTGGCCCTTCCGCTCTTCGGTGAGTCGTTTGGCCTGATGCTCGTGACATTCTCGTTGCTGGGCATTGGCAACACCCTCATGCAAACGTCGCTCAATCCGCTGGTGTCGGTGGTGATCAAGGGCAACCTGGCCGCCACGCTCACCTTCGGCCAGTTTGTGAAGGCCATCGCCTCGTTCCTCGCGCCCTACATTGCCATGTGGGGAGCCATGGGTGCCCTGCCCAGCTTCGGCTACGGTTGGCGTGTGCTCTTCCCCCTCTATATGATCATTGGCATGGCTGCCGCCGCCTTCCTGTCTGTGACGTCGATTCCCGAGGACGAGGAAACGGGCAAGGCTTCGTCGCTCGCCGACAGTGTTAAGTTGCTTGGCAAGCCCATCGTGCTGCTTTCGTTCATTGGCATCATGTGCCACGTGGGTGTCGACGTAGGCACCAACACCACGGCTCCGAAGATTCTGATGGAGCGTTTGGGCTGGACGCTCAACGACGCCGCCTTTGCCACATCGCTCTATTTCATCTTCCGTACGGTGGGATGCCTCACGGGCTCGTTCTTCCTTCGTGTCATGAAGGCCCGCACCTTCTTCATCATCAGCGTGTCGATGATGGCTCTGAGCATGTTGGGCATGTTCGTCGGAACCAACCAGACGTTGCTCTACGCTGCCATCGCCCTTGTGGGTTACGGCAACTCCAACGTGTTCTCCATCGTCTTTTCGCAGGCCCTGCTGTCGGTGCCCGAAAGCAAGAATGAAGTGAGCGGCCTGATGATCATGGGCCTGTTTGGTGGCACGGTGTTCCCCTTGCTCATGGGTTTCGCCAGCGACGCCGTCGGTCAGGTGGGCGCTGTTGCCGTGATGGCAGTCGGTGTGGCATACCTGTTCACGTATGTCAATAAGGTAAAGCAATAAGAAAGCATGATCCATCATCAACTAATATAACTAAAAATCATAACGTCATGAAAGATAAATATGTAGTGGGACTGGGCGAAGCACTGTGGGACGTGCTTCCCGATGGTAGAAAACTGGGCGGCGCCCCAGCCAATTTCGCCTATCATGCCGGCCAGTTTGGGCTGAACGCCATTGCCGTGAGTGCGCTGGGTGAGGACAAGCTCGCCGATGAGACCATCGCCCAACTTGAGGAGAAAGGCCTGCATTATTGCATGCCTCGGGTGCCTTACCCCACGGGAACGGTGCAAGTGGAACTCGACGACGAAGGTGTTCCCACCTACGACATCAAGGAGAATGTGGCTTGGGACAACATTCCCTTCACCCCCGAGTTGCAAGCTATCGCCGAGAACACGCGTGCCGTGTGCTGGGGATCGTTGGCGCAGCGCAATGTGGTGAGCCGTCAGACAATCTATAAGTTCCTCGACGCCACGCCCAAGGATTGCATGAAGATCTTCGACATCAACCTCCGTCAGACGTTCTACACGAAGGAGGTGATCTGCGAGTCGATGAAACGTTGCAACGTGATGAAGATCAACGATGAGGAGCTCATCGTCATTGGCCGCATGTTTGGCTATCCTGGCCTCGACATTGAGAACAAGTGCTGGCTCATCCTGGGCAAGTACGACCTCGATATGTTGGTGCTCACATGTGGTGTGAACGGCAGTTATGTGTTCACCCCGGGATGCGTCTCGTTCCAGAAGACCCCCGTGGTGGAAGTGGCCGACACCGTTGGCGCCGGCGACTCGTTTACCGGTTCGTTCTGCGCCTCAATTCTTGAGGGCAAAAGCGTGGCCGAGGCCCATAAGCTCGCCGTGGAAGTGAGCGCCTTTGTCTGCACCCAGCCGGGCGCCATGCCCGATGTGAAGGCATATTTCAACTTGTAGTATTTATAATGGTCTCTGAACATCCTCCTGCCTCCTCATCTATCCATGAGGGGCGGAGGGATGTTTGTTTTGTGGGTTTTCTCCCAGACATGACGAGAAAACGTGCCTTGAAACGGAAGGTTCGGGAGTAACCCGAATGGTTTTAAGTAACTCAAAACATACATTGCTGTGTCTTTGCGGACACAAACTCCCTAAATAATAATCGATAACCCATCCCCATTTCCCTCAAAACTTTGCGCCCTTCCCGTTTCTGGGCGTTTCCCTTCGGCGAACAAATGAAGAGGCAATGTGTATCTTCGTGAATTACATATATTGCATACTGATGTGTTTTGGATGAAAAATGCGCCGATTTGAAAATAAATACAGAATAATTTTTCGTTAATGGTAGGTTTTTGAATAAAAACGTTATCTTTGCAACCGATATTTTAGTTAACCATTTATTTATTTAAAACAGATCACTTATGAAAACAAATCTCATCAAGATGATGATGATCATGGCTGTGGCCATGCTGACGTTTGCGTCTTGCAGTAGCGATGATGATGGCGAGCCCCGCTTGACGGTGCCTGAGTTGGTTCAGCACGAACAGACAGCCGAAAACCCCATCACTTTGGCCTTTTCTTGGACCCAGCCTGAGGGAGCCACGTCTTTCGACTACGAATTGTCAACCATGGTAGATGGCGCCGCAAGCGTGGTGACCAGTGGTACAACCGACAAGACCAACATTGAGATTGTTTCCAGCAAAGCCCTGGTACTCAATTTCGGCACCAAGTATACTTTCACCCTGAAAGCCAAGTCGGCCACGGCCCAGTCGGATCCCGTCTCTGCCGATGTGACCACCTCTGAGGCACCTTTCAAGATGGAAATCACCAATCTCTCTTATCGTGGCGCCACCTTCAACATTGTGCCGACGGATAAGAACGCTTTCTATCAGGCAGCCCAGACCAACTGGTCGAAGTATGCTGAGTATGATAGCGACGAGGCTTTCATTGAGGGCTATGAGTTCAGCTACTATCAGGTCATGCCTCCTCGCTTCGTTCCCTGGTATGAGAAGATGAAGAGCTATTGCCAGAAGGGCGACTATTCTTGGACCACCCGCATTCTCTCTCCGGGTGAGGACTACATCTTCTACGCCTACGGTGTGAAGTTCCAAGACGACAATGCCAATGAGCCTGTGGTTCTTACCTCTCCGTTGGTGAAGGTGAAGTTTACCGCTCCCCAGTGGAAGGCTACCAGCAACACCACGTTCGACGTTACTTCTGTCAGCCAGACCGTTGCCGATGGCAAGGTGGTCTCTACTGTCAAGGTTACTCCTTCCAACAACAACGAGAAGTACTACGTGACCTTCGCTGAGGACGATTATGTGCAAACCAACTACAAGGGCAGCGATTTCGCACTCCTGATGGGCCGCATGGGTGACCTCGAGAAGATGGGCAAGGTGAAGAACTACAACTGGGCAGCTTCCAACTTGCTCCATAGTGGCGAACAGACCATTAGCAACGTTGAGGTGGCCAGCGCAGGCTTGGCTCTTGAGTCGAACATCAATGCTGGTAAGAAGTATCATGTCATTGTGATTGGTGTGAGCGATGATGGTTTGCAGACCACAGAGATAGCACGTCTCAACCTGGTGGCCCCCACCAACTAAAATCCATTCGGACTGACATTCCAATATCGTTATGAATATTAAGTTTAGTCTATTCTTAGTCGTGTTGTCGTCTTTGTTGTTCGCCGGTTGTTCGTCGGACGAAGGTGGCGACACGACTTCGCCGTTCACCGTGTCGACCTCTACCGAAGGGCTGACGCTCGATAGCGAGAAAGGCAGCAAGATGGCCCTCAGTTTCCATGCTAAAGAGTCGTGGCGTGCTTCCGTCGATGCTGATTGGGCCACCGTGTCGCCCATGACAGGTTCGGCGGGCGACAACACCATCCAACTGATAGCCAAGTCGTTCAACAACACGGGCTCTGTGCGTCAAGGCACCCTTACGCTCGTGTCGGCTTCGGGCCGCGAAACCATTTGTTTCTCGCAGCAAAAGACCGACGTGGTCAATTTGGAGCAAAGCGAATACAGGGTGGACGTTGAGGGAGGCGACCTGAGTGTGAAATTCTCGTCCAACATACGCGGCTACAAACTCCTGGTGGTGTCGCAAGGCAACGCGCCCACTTGGATCAAGGGTAAGAAAGACGCCAATGTGAAGGGCGGCACCGATGTCGGTGCCGGCGAGGGCCTGGAGGAAAGCGAATACCAGTTTACCATTAGTGCCAACGACACACACGAGAGCCGTTCTTGCACATTCTACATCCGTATTGTCAATCCCGACAACCACGACGAGATTTACATCACGTCGGGCATGTTCACGATTGTTCAGGACGGCCTGCCTGTGGAAACCTCGACCGACTACTCTCGCAACAACACCGTCAAGCTGTTGCAGCAACACTCCGTTGGCGCTGGCGTGCCTGTTGTCATCATGGGTGATGGCTTTGTCGACACCGAGCACAACTCGGGGCGCTACGATGAGGTGATGCGACAAGCTATGGAGCAATTCTTCACCGAGGAGCCTGCCACATCGCTTCGCGATTATTTCGACGTATGGCAGGTGAACATGGTGTCGAAAAACAATGCCTTTGGCACCGGCTACAAGACAGCGCTCGACATTGTGATGCAGGGAGGCGGCAGCTCGGATGTGCGTGGCAACTTCGACAAGATTGTGGCTGCGACCAAGAATGTGGACGACATGAAGACTCTGTCGCGTTTACGCGAGGCGCTGGTCATCGTGGTGGTCAACTCACCGCAACGTGCCGGAACCACCAACTTCGGCATATCCTTCGAGGGGGTGATGAGCAATTTCGCCATTGCCTACGTGCCGCTTATCAACAACGATCCCACAGGCGAAGACTTCCGATCGGTACTCTGTCATGAGTCGTTGGGCCACGGATTGGCTAAGTTGCTCGACGAATATGCATACGAAGCCAACAATACCAGTGTTCCCACAAGCGACGTGAACAAGTACCGCAACCTGCAAACCGCATACGGATGGGCAGCCAACGTGTCTTTCTCGGCTACCAACACGCCTTGGAACCATATCCTGGCCGACCGTCGTTACCAAAAGGCTGACGCCTATGGTGAGAAGTTGGGTGTTTACGAAGGTGCCTGCGGCTATATGCATGGCGCATGGCGTCCCACTGACGACAGTATGATGTTCCACAACCAGCATGGCTTCAACGCCCCGTCGCGCGAGGCCATCTATAAGCGCATCATGGCAACGGCCTATGGCACAGCTTGGCTTTATGACTTCAATGCGTTTGCCGAGTTCGACCAGGCCCATCTTCCTCAGCCTGCCGCAACCCATGCGAAGGCCCATGCGAAGACGCGGGCCGCCGGTGCGTTCCAAATCGTGGGTGAGCAGCCCACTATGCTTGGCAAGCCCATCATAGGACGCCCATAACAGATCTCATTCTTTTGTCCCCAATCAGTGTAATGACCTATTGGGGGTTATCCTAATTCATAAAACGTGAATTCGGCAATCCCGAATTCACGTTTTTCATGTTCTTACGCATTGTGATAGAGCCCATATCGATAGTAGCGGGGGAGGGGTTGTCGATGGGCCCTAACGACGAAGGAGGTGTGGCAAACCGTTCAACCGCTGGGTTGAAGGGTTTGCCACACCTCCTTGTGTATGCGGCGTTGGCCTTGCGGCCGCCGCCTGTCGATGCCGCCTAAGCGGTGTTAGAGTTTCACTACGAGGTACTTGCTGACGCTCCAGAACAACTGCGTGTCCTTGATGCGCAGTGTGGTGGTGCCGTCGTCGTTGTCCTTGAGCTCATACGATCCACCTGGCATCTGCGTCATGATCTTCGGATCGTCGGAGTTGAGACGGATGTTGTTGTAGTTGCGGATGTCCACGCGTGTGAAGTTGCTGGTGTTGAGGTCAGCCACGTTCACCTTCTTCTTGGCGAGGAATCCACCCTTGATGATGCCCTTGGCCTTGAGGTCCTTGGAGCTGCCAATGGCCACGAATCCCGTGTGGAGCGAAGCGTCTTGCTCGGCGATGGTGGTCTTCTGTGCCTCCATGGTCTTTGTCTGTGTCTCCACGGTGCCCTTGAGCTGTGTGTTGGTGCTTGTCAGGCTGTTCACATCCTCTGTGAGCTTGGCGATGTTGGTGTTCTTCTCGTTGAGCTGCGCCTCCAGGTCGGCGATCTTCTTGTCCTTCTCATCGAGCTGGGCCTTGTAATAGGCGATGAGCTTGTTGATGCGTTGGCCATAAGCCGACTTATTGTCCTTCACCGAAGCCTCGAGCTGTGCGATGCGCTCGCGCTGGCGCTTCAGGGTCTGCGCAAGGTCGAGCAGCTGGCTCTTCATCTTGTTCTTGTCGATGGCGCCGCCTTCCTTGTTGCCCATCTGCTGCAACATGCCCTCCTGTGCGGAGATGCTGTCGAGGCCAGCCGACATGACATTCACAAACTCAGCCATCTGGCGGATATCCTCCTGGTGGAGGCTGTCACTCATACTCAGGGAGTCGAGCTGTGATTGCAGAGCATCCGTTTTACCATTGCCGCAGCTGCTGACAGTTGCGGTTAGGGCAAGGCCGAAGAGGCCCGCGAGAATCATTTTCTTCATTTTCATAATTGTTGCCTTATGTAGTTTAACGTTGCAAAAATATGAATTAATCGCGCTATTGGTACTATTATCGCGTTTATTTATCGTTTTTTATGATTTATCCGTATTTTGTAACGAAAAAATGGCGTTTTTCCATCATATTTATCCAATAATCGTTTGGCTAATCGAACAAACGCCCTTAATTTTGCAGTTGTAACGCTCCGTATGCGCTACCTTGGTGCCACAGCGCAGGCTTAGTCTGTGTATCGCTGCTCCATAATCCATCCTTATGCCCATGAACGAGAACATTTTGCTGTCGGTTGTCATTCCCATTTATAATGTGGAGCGCACGCTTGCCCGCTGTGTGGAGAGCGTGTTGGGCCAGCATGTGGAGGGCATGGAGCTCATCCTGGTTGACGATGGCTCCACCGACCGCTCGGTGCTTGTGGCCAACCGCTACCAAAACCGGCCCCATGTGACCCTCATCCACAAGGCCAATGGCGGACTGTCCGACGCTCGCAACGAGGGATTGTACTACGCCAAGGGCCGTTATGTGACGTTTGTCGACTCCGACGACTACCTCTTGCCCGACACCTACGCGCCCCTGATGGCCATGCTCGAGGCCCATCCGGAGTACGACATCCTCGAATATTCGTTTGTGAGAGAAACCTCGTGCGGTTGGAAGACCATCAAACTTCCTGAGCGCGAATACACCCATATTGGCGATTATTGGTTGGGTTGCCGTGGCTATGAGCATACCTACGCATGGAACAAGATTTACCGTCGTTCGCTGTTCGACGGCACACCATGGGCCAAGGGTCGCCTGTTTGAGGACGTTTATGCCATGGGCGGCCTGTTGCCGAAGGTCCACACGCTTCGCACCACGAGCCGCGGCACTTACCGCTATACCTATAATCCATCGGGCATCACCGTCAAGGCCGGCGCGCGTGGGTGGCGCGATCTGCTGCAAGGCCATCTGCGCATGTTGCACAACTATGACTTTCGGGGTCACGCAGACTTCGCACGTTATTATGTTGCGCTGCTCAATATTCAGCTGACGACCTTCGAACTCTCGGGTGACGAGCGTGATATCGTGCTGCCCAGCCTGCCTTATCGTCACACGTGGAAGCTCTGCGTGCTGCATCTCTTGGGCATGCGACGTCTGTGCCTGCTCCATCGCCAAGCCAAGCGCTGCCTGCAAGTGGTAAGCAGAGCAATCCATGAGGTCAACTAACGGCATCGTCCCTCATGGGCCATTGGCCACGAGGCTCGGCGAAGCCTAACCCAATGTGAGGAGGAGACATTGAAATCATAAATAGAAAAACGATTCAGCTATTCCGACTTGAATGGCTGAATCGTTTTGCATTATCCCCAATCGGTCATTAGATTTTAATTCTTGTTAGCGTTTGTTTCGAGCAGGTTGCGACAGGCGCGGTGAAGCCATAGCGGGCTATGGCGAAACGCGACTGGAAGCAAGATGCCGAAAGAAACGCTGACAAGAGTTGAAAAGAATCCATAAGATCCTAACCATTCGCCTTTTTCGGTCTAATGACCGATTTGGGATTATGCTTAGCTGTGGGGCGCTGTAGGCTGAAGAGGTTATTGTTGTGGTGCGTCGGCCATTTTCTCTTGTAGCTCCTTCAGGTTGATCTTTCGGTGCGCCTTCACGCGATCGAAGCCCTGGCCGTACACACCGATGACAGCCGACTGCGCCACGAAGGCGTTGGGATCGATCTCGTCGATGAGATCGAAGATGAAGCTCGACTCGCTTTTCTTGGCGATGCAGTAAATGACCTTGATGTCTTTCTTGGTGAAGAAGCCGTTGCCATTGAGCGTGGAGCAACCACGGTCGGCTATCTTGTTGATGGCCAAGCCAATCTCCTCATACTTATCGGATATGATGAAGAACTGCACGCTTCGGCGCAGCGAGTTGACGAGGTGGTCGACCACAAACGAGATGACGAACAGCAGCACGTAGCCGTAGAGCACCTTCTCCCAATCGCGCAGCACCACGTAGGACGAGGTGATGATCGTGAGGTCGCAGAACAGGATGATGTGGCCGAGCGACACGTCGCGGTACTTGTGGACCATGGCGGCGATGACGTCCGACCCGCCGGTCGATCCACCGGCCGACAGTCCCAGTCCCACGCTGGATCCGAGGAACACGGCTCCCACCATGCACGCCATGAATTTCTGGTCGGCCAGCAGATGGAGGTCGGGTGGTATGACGCTTTGCAGCACCGCCGATGCCACGGTGAACACCACCACGCCATAGATGGTCTTGGCGCAGAATCGCCAGCCCAGCACCTTCAGCGCCACGATGAGCAGCACGGCGTTGAGCGCGAAGAAGGTGTCTTGCACAGGGATGCCCGTGCCCCAATAGACGATTGAGGCCACACCGATGATGCCGCCCGTGGTGATCTCGTTGGGCAACAGAAACAGGTTCAGGCCAATGACGCCAAGCAACATGGCGATGGTAATGATACCGTAGTCGCGCAGCTGGCGCAACAACTTACCTTTATTTCTTCTTGATTCCATAAACGGTAGTATCTTTAGATGATGGTTCTAAGGTGTTGCAGTGGCGTGTTGTGTTGTTACGTGCTTATATGGTGGTTATTGGTTCTCGGCCTTGCTCAGGCGCACCGTGCGGCGCGAGGCGTAGCAGTAGGCGTCTACCAGGCCGTTGGTGTAATGGTCCTCGTAGCCCTGCTCCAGCAGTCGGAACCCGCTGTTCTTCACTTGCTCCACGAGGTTTTCGTATGCCTTGTTGTTGAACACACCGATCGTGACGTCTTTCGTCACGGCCACGTAGCTCGACGTGCCTTTGCGCTGCGGTTTCGGCGTGTCGGTGTAGACGCCCTGTCCCACCTTCTTGGCGGGCAGGCAATTCTTATAGAGCATGGTGTCGTAGCTGTCGAGGCGATACACGGCGTAGCCCACGAGCGTCTTGTAGCCATACTTGCTTGCCAGGGCCTTGAGGTCGGTGCGGCCCAGCACCACGTCGGCGGCGTCTTTCACGCTGGCAAACTCCTTGTTGGCGTTGGGGTAGGCGGGTACCTCGGTGGGCAGCTCGGTGACCACGGGGCGCGACTCGTCGAACGAGGGCAGGGTGGCCACGGGGTGCTTTGTGCCGCAACTGCCGAGCAGCATCACTGCCACAGAGGCCACGGCCAGGATGAGGGTTTTCTTCATGGTTTCGCTGATGGGGTGTTGGGTATTAAGTGGGTATCTCATATTCTATGTCGTTGCACAAGTTTTGTGTAGGTATGTTTTCTGTATGCAAAGATAATAAGAATAACCAAATGCGACAAGCAATAGCGCTTCCTATTTCGCCATTCGCCCCCATTATTTTTCTGGCGACGCCATGCGGAAGGGGCGGCGCGGTGGGGTCATAGGCTGTGAAACGTGGGTGGTTTGGACCATCGTAGGCAATGCGTTCGTTGGCTCGCGCGCTCCAGTCGTTCATCGTCATTGGGTCATGATGGCGGCATTTTTCCTCTATAAATAGTATGTTTTTATCCCACTGGTGTAAAAGGGGGTTTATATTTGTTTGGGATAAAAAAAGAGCCCCACCAGTTTTTTGACGCTGGTGGGGCTTTATCGTGGGATGATCCTTATATTTTTGTGGTATGCGCTTTGTGCCCTCATGGGCTTTCCGCGCTTGTCTTGCCTTGTGTGACTTGGCCTTTACGCCAGCTTCAGTTGGAGCTGCATATCGTAGTCGCGGGCCATGCGTCGCATGTTGATAAGGGCGTAGCGCATGCGTCCCAATGCGGTGTTGATGCTCACATTGGTGGTGTCGGCAATCTCCTTGAATGATAGCTGCTGGTAATAGCGCATGTAAACCACTTCGCGCTGGCTGGGTGGCAGATGGTTCATCATCTTGCGCACGTCGCATAGCACCTGGTCGTTGAGCATGTGGTCTTCGATGTTGGCCACCATGACGCTCTCTTGGCCGAGGTTCGACAGGTCGTTGTCCTCGGTCGGCTCCACGATGCGCTCAGAGCGCTGGTCGCGATACCAGTCCATGATGACGTTGTGAGCAATGCGCATGCACCATGCGCCGAACTTTCCGGTCGGTGCATATTTGCCGTGTTGCAGCTTCACGATGATTTTGACGAACGTCTCTTGGAAGATGTCGTTGGCCATGTCCTCGTCGCGTACGACGAACATGATATATGCGAAGATTTTCGATTGGTTGCGTGACAACAGTTCGTCGAAAGCCTCGTTGTTACCATCCACATAGCATAATGCCAACTGTTCGTCGGTCATTTCTGCAAGTTTCTTCATTTCTTAGTAAGTGTTTAGTTATGAAGTAAAGATGTGTCGATAGGCTATCGTTTTTTAATAAATGTTGAACTATTGTGGGGTTTCATTTGCAAATTTATGGAATTATTTCTTTTTTACCAAACATTTGCGGAAAAAAAAGAGCGCACGCCGCAAAAGCCAGTGCGCTGCGTTGCCGCCACTCCGACGTAGTTGGTCTCAGCCGAGCGCCCACGTTTGTGCGTTAAATCTGGGAGAAAAACGTGTGGTGAGAAACCCTTTGCCGCGCTTCTCTGTGTGTAGCGCAATGTGTCTTGTCCGATATTTTGGTGTAAAAGTTGTGCGGCGTTTTTTGTTGAATGAGCCACCGAATCCGTCGTTTTTCTGCCTTCGCCACGCCAAATTTGCGGCATGCGCTCACCGTTAGGCATCTTTCGTGTTGCGATACCTACCTAACCGTCCCTCGAAAGGCCATGTTTCGCGCCTCGAAAGACCATCTGTCGCCCCTCGGTTAGGCATGTATCGCAGCGTGGAATGTTAAACGTGGACGGCAAAAATTATCCTTATTGCGATAACGCTTTGGTTGTCAGAGGGTTATGTTTGTGTGTTGAGAATGGCGTATTTCGGCCAAAATCTTTCGTCGTCGCCACCAACGCTGTAGATTTCAATATAGATTGTTGCCATAATTCGCATGCCGCCCATCCCTCCATTCTTCGTTTCACCCGCCCACAGGCTCGGGGATGGGCACCATTGCATGATTCCTCATGATTAGGCCGATAAGCATAAAGGGCATGACAGGCTTGCTGGGCGTCTTGCCCCATAAGTCTATCATGCCCATAAAAATTTTTGCCTATAAAGCCATGCTCATGGCGGCCCTTGGGGGCGTTGCCCCGGCTTTCGGTCCTTGGCTTGGTTTTTATCGCTTGCTGTACATTTCCTCGTAGTAGCGCTGGTAGTTGCCGGAGGTTACGTTGTCGAGCCAGTCTTGGTTGTCGAGATACCAGCGAACGGTCTTCTCGATGCCCTCCTCATGGGGCGCTGTCACCCGACAGGCTTGATTTTACTTTGGTAGTCGGTTCCGGTACTATGCCATGACTCTGCACGGCTACGGTGGTCCTTGGCAGCAGCAAAGTCGCCCTTCTCCGCAGCTTTCTCCGCCTCTTTGAGATGCCAGTTTTCTTCTTCAAAGGCGTGGGCGGCCTGTTTGCTGTACCACTCGTTGTCCTCTTTCTGCTTTTGGGCGTCCTCGGCGCTCCCACCAAACGACACGGGGTCGTCTGCGAGGTGATGCGTCGCCACAAGAGCTTCGTCATCGTCATCGAAAAGGCTGTTAGGGCTGTCGTCGATTGTCATGAGACTGGAGCCTTCAGGGGCGGCCGTGAGCAGGTCGGGATCATCCGTTACGTCGAAGTCATCGTGTGTTGACAGGTCGTCTTGTAGGAGATCGTCCACCAAGTGGTCATCGTTAAAGTCAAATAAGTCGTTCATGGTGTTGGATTGTTTGTTGTGGGATCTACCAATGGGCGTTGCCTATTGATGTGGACTCTCCTGGAGTTGTAGTTATGAGAAGAGGCTTGACAGTCCGTGGAACAGCATCATCTTGGTTAGCGAGTTGGTGTTTGTCTCGGCTTTCTTATCGCCCTCTTTCTTGTTGCGTTTCTCCACGTAGTCGCTAAACTTAGTGAGCTCCAAGAGTATTTTCATGCATAGTCTGTCAATCTTTTGAAGAATTTGTTCCTCCTCTGTGTCCTTGTCGGGCTTGTAGACATACCTGAAATAGAACATCTTTGGTGTCTGCACGATAGCCCCTTGCTCAAAGAGGCCCATTTTGCCGTTGAAGCAGGCCTTGTAGAAGTGGGGCATGGCTTTCTCAAGTTCATATTCGTCGAATTGGTTGAAGATGGGCGATAAGTTGTAGTCTCCCAATTTGGCCGATACTTCGCACAAACCATTCTCCCATTGATGTAGATACAGCACCCTGGCCCATGATGAAAGTTCTTCGCTCCAATCGGTGTTGATGAGAGAGAAGCGCTCAAGTATCTGTCCATTCTCGTCGTACTGGGGCGTTTCACCCCAAAACGAGAACCGTCGGCTGGCTTGCCCTTCAAACAAGATGTCGTTACGCAAATTGTCATCTGTAATATCCTTCACCTCTGTTAGGTAGTGGGACATGTGGTCGTGCGTGAAGAAGTTGCAGGGGGATGGGGTGTCGCTGTTGAGATAGACCGCTTCCATGTGCAGTGGCCACAAATATTTTGTAGCATGGTTATACTGACTGATGAGGTTGTTTACCAAGGCAAAGACATCCTCATAAAATTGGTTGCCGAAGGGCGATTCAGTAAGCAACTGCCCTTGGCGCATCACGGGGATGTTGAGGAAGCTTGATGTTCCCGATACAGCCAGAAACTGCGTTGACGTGAAGTCCACTCCCGGTGTGTAGGCATTGACCAGTTTCTGGAACAAGGGGGCATTGCGCGAGAAGAACTGCCGCTTGTATTTTTCGGCCCCAGGCAAGACCCATTGGTCTATGTCCCAAAATTGGTCTGCAAACGTCACGATGCATGAGATGTCCTTCGTTTGTTCGGGCACCAGCAGGTAGAGCGTGAAGAACAAAGGGGTATTGTTTATCAGCACGTAAGCCTGCTTGACGTATTGGTAATGGTTGGCCATGGACTTCATACTCTCCTTCACCCACTTGAAATAAAGACCGTTGGCACTTTGGCTAAAAGCCTTGGTGTCATACTCGTCAAAACTGGCAGGTAAGCCAAACATTTGTTTGTGTTGGCCAGGCTGTGGGTAGCAGAGCTCTCCTTTGGTCTGGGCGTGGATAAGCGCCCGGGCCGTGATGGCATCCTCATGGTAAGGCAGGAGACGATAGCCTACGAGATAAGGCTTGTCATCGTTTTCCGTTCCCTCCAAACCAGCAGGTGCCAATTCTATGGGCTGCTCAAAGTGAACCATGTCATTAAGGAATCTCATGGTCTTCATAGGCAAATGAATTGTGTTGGTGTAAATGTAGAGACGGCAGCTTATCGCTTGCTGTACATTTCCTCGTAGTAGCGCTGGTAGTTGCCCGAGGTTACGTTGTCGAGCCAGTCTTGGTTGTCGAGATACCAGCGAACGGTCTTTTCGATGCCCTCCTCAAACTGCAGGCTGGGCTCCCATCCGAGCTCACGCTGGAGCTTGCGGCTGTCGATGGCGTAGCGCATGTCGTGGCCCTTGCGGTCGGTGACGTGTGTGATGAGGTTCATGTCCTCGCCCTCGGCGCGCCCGAGCAGGCGGTCGGTGGTGTTGATGAGCACCTTCACGATGTCGATGTTCTTCCACTCGTTGAAACCACCGATATTGTAGGTGTCGGCCACCTTGCCCTCATGGAAGATGAGATCGATGGCGCGTGCGTGGTCTACCACATAGAGCCAGTCGCGCACGTTGAGGCCCTCGCCGTAGACGGGCAACGGCTTGCGGTGGCGTATGTTGTTGATAAAGAGCGGAATGAGCTTCTCGGGGAACTGGTAAGGACCATAGTTGTTCGAGCAGTTGGTAACGATGGTCGGCATGCCGTAGGTGTCGTGGAAGGCGCGCACAAAATGGTCGCTCGAAGCCTTCGAGGCCGAGTAGGGGCTGTGGGGCTGATACTTCAGGTCCTCCGTGAAGAACTTGCTTCCGTAGGCGTGGTGGTGCTCCGATGAGGCCTTTGTGGTGAACGGGCTCTCGATGCCCTCGGGGTCGGTGAGCTCCAAGGCGCCATACACCTCGTCGGTCGATATGTGGTAGAAGCGCTTGCCCTCGTAACCCTCAGGCAGCGCCTCCCAAGTGGTCTTGGCGGCCTGCAGGAGCGACAAGGTACCCATCACGTTGGTGTGTGCGAAGGTAAAGGGATCGCGGATGGAACGGTCCACGTGGCTCTCGGCGGCGAGGTGGATGATGCCGTCGATGTGGTGCTGCTCCATGAGCTGACGCATGGTGTCGAAGTCGCAGATATCGGCCTTCACGAAGGTGTAGTTGGGTTGGTTCTCAATGTCCTTCAGGTTGGCGAGGTTGCCAGCGTAAGTCAACTTGTCGACGTTGATGATGTGGTAGTCGGGGTATTTGTTGACGAAGAGGCGCACTACGTGTGAGCCGATGAATCCGGCGCCGCCGGTAATCATGATGTTGCGCTTAAACTGTTGTTCCATGTCGTTGTGTCATTATGGATGAATAAATGTGTCGCTCCTAACGGCCTTGTTGTCGCTTGGATCGCTTCGTGCCCATAGAATCGACGGTGCAAAGGTATGAATTATTTACGAGATAAAGGGTTACAAAGCCTATACTTTTCGTTAAAGTGGCGAAAATGGTGCCTGTTCGTGGCCTTAAAATTTGTAGGAGTGCGAAAAATACCCGAAATTTGCAGGTCGAAAGGCACAGCCATGATGCCTTTCGACCGAGAGAATGACCCTGTAACACATAGAAAACAATGGATAAGAAAGACTTGAGAATCATCTTCATGGGTACCCCCGAGTTTGCCGTGGGCACCCTGAGCCGCCTGGTGGAAGGCGGTTACAACGTGGTGGCTGTGGTTACGCAGCCCGACAAACCCGTAGGTCGTCACCAAGACCATCTGCAGCCCAGCGAGGTGAAGCAGTATGCCCTGGCCCACAACCTGCCCGTGTTGCAGCCCGTGAAGATGAAAGACCCCGACTTCCTGGCCGAGCTCGAGAGCTATCACGCCGACTTGCAGGTGGTTGTGGCGTTCCGCATGTTGCCCGAGGTGGTGTGGTCGATGCCCCGCTTTGGCACGTTCAACGTGCATGCCGCCCTGCTGCCCCAGTATCGTGGTGCCGCCCCCATCAACTGGGCCGTCATCAACGGTGAGACCGAGACCGGCGTAACCACCTTCTTCCTGGACAAGGACATCGACACCGGTCGCATCATTCTCAGCAAGACGTTTGCCATCCCCGACGACGCCAACGTGGAGTATGTTTACGATGGGCTGATGGCCCTGGGCGCCGATGCCGCCGTTGAAACCGTCGACGCCATGCTCCAGGGCAATGGTGAGGTGCCGTCGATGGACCAGGCACCGCTGGCCGAGGGCACGGAGCTGAAGCCCGCCCCTAAGATTTTTAAGGAGACCTGCCAGATAGCGTGGAACCAGTCCGCCAAGCGCGTCTACGATTTTGTTCGCGGCCTCTCGCCCTATCCCGGCTCATGGACCACGCTCGCTCCCAGTGGCGCGGTGCTCAAGGTGTATGGCGCCGCCAAGACTGGCGAGGCCACCCAGGAGGCGCCCGGCACCATCAGCGTGAGCGGCCACCGCTTGCTTGTGGCCACCGCCGACGAGTGGTTGGAGCTCAAGGAGGTGCAGATGGCTGGCAAGAAACGCATGCCCGCCAACGCCTTCCTCAATGGCAACAGGGCCATCGAGGAGAGCGTGTGCCAGTAAGAAATGCGCTGAATACACAGTAGTAAGCTAAAGAGGGTGTGTCAAAATTCACACCCTCTTTTAAAATATCACAAAGCCCGAACT
>ERZ1026780.122-NODE-122-length-66896-cov-15.718466_pt1 | contig 66896 bp, 56 predicted proteins | sample MGYA00380126_ERZ1026780 | MGnify/ENA primary metagenome ERZ1026780 (study PRJEB33269, sample SAMEA4719762) | human gut metagenome | biome: human-associated habitat; feature: organic feature; material: feces | place: Cameroon | collected 2013-10 ... | reverse complement strand
AAAATCAAGGGTTTACGGAACGGTGGTATGAAACGGCGAAGTAGATTTTGAGTCCCGTACGTCTGCCAATTCCGTCATTCCGGCGTATGAACGAAGCTATTTTACCATATCTTTTTTCAAAATGCAAGAGTTTTTATCGCAAAAATCAATTTGTTCGCAAAATTTTCTATTTTAAATAATAACATTTTGTAAATTTCCGCACTATTCCCTATTGCCACTTGCATTTTCCCTGCACTTGTGATATCATATATGATGTGATTGTATGCACTCTCATAATTACGGAGAAAAAAAGCAATGGAATACAGCAGAAAAGTCGCCGTATCTGCGGCAGATGAATACGATACAGCAAAAATAAAGGAAATCCTCGCATCCCATTTTGCGGCGCTCGGCATAAATATAGCCGATATGCGCGGCAAAAGCGTTGTTATAAAGCCGAATCTCGTTATGAAAAAGCCGCCCGAAACAGCGGCTACCACTCACCCCGCCGTAATCCGCGCACTTCTCATGCTCCTGAACGAAGCGGGCATCGAGCCTACCGTGGCGGAAAGTCCGGGCGGAGTTTATTCGGCACAGCGCATGGACGGATTTTACCGTGTCTGCGGAATGTACGACGCCGCCAAAGACCTGCGCGTGCGCTTCAATACAGATATTTCCGCGCAGACGCTCAATTTCCCCGAGGGGAAATCCGTAAAAAGCTTCAATATCATCTCTCCCATCGCAAATGCCGATGTTATTTTTGATGTCTGTAAGCTGAAAACCCATTCGCTCACGGCAATGAGCGGCGCCGTAAAAAATCTTTTCGGCACCATCCCCGGCATAGAAAAATTCGAGATGCACGCGGCGCATCCCGAATATGAGGATTTCGAATCCATGATATGCGACCTCTGCGACATGCATTGCCGCAGATGCGAGGTCATAGCGATAACGGATGCGATAGTAGGCATGGAGGGCGACGGACCCACAGGCGGAAATCCGAAAAAGATGGGCTGTATCCTCACGAGCCGCAGTCCCTTTGCATCGGATTTTGCCGCAGAAAAAATACTCGGCTTTTCCGGCGTCGGCACGGTTACGCAGTCGCAGAAGCGCGGCTATATACCAAAAAGCGCCGACATGCTCGAATATCCGCTCCTGCGCCCCGAGGATGTCGCCGTCGGCGATATCGTTCCCGCCACAAGCAAGGGAAACTCCTCGATGTCCGCGCTGAAGCTTTTCTCGGGCGGCATTTTCGGCAAAATGTTCTCTCCGCACCCCGAGATAGATACGGCAAAATGCCGCGGTTGCGGCGAATGCAAAAATTCCTGCCCGCAGCATACTATAGTCATGGTGAAATCCGGCGGCAAAACCGTCGCGCATATCGAGCGCGAAAAATGCATACGATGCTACTGCTGTCAGGAGCTTTGCCCCTTTACCGCAATCAGAACAAAGCGAAATATTATCTTGAGGGCTGTCTCGAAATTCAGATAAAGCCTTTTTCGGAGTATAATAATGGAAAAAACTATCAGAATACCCGCTAAAATAAATCTATACCTCGATGTCACGGATAAAATGCCAAACGGTTATCACGAGCTTGAAACCGTTATGCAGTCGATAGATATATTTGATATAGTCACTCTGCGCTCCGTGAGAGGAAACGGCAAAATTTCCGTTTCCGCAAAGGAGGGCAAGCAGAGAGCCGACCTCGCGCTTCCTCAGCCGAGAAACACCGCGTACCGCGCGGCGGAACTTTTTGCCGCTACATATCCCGATGCGCTCTCAAAAGACGGGATGCGCGTCTCGGAATGCGATTTTGAAATCGAACTCATCAAAAATATCCCCTCCGAAGCGGGTCTCGGCGGCGCGAGTGCCGACGCGGCGGCTGTTCTCACTATCCTCTCGGATATATTCAATACGGGCGCGACCGAAGATGAACTTATCGCGCTCGGAGCGAAAATCGGCGCGGATGTTCCTTTCTGCATCAGGCGCGGCACGGTGCTTGCACGCGGCATAGGAGAAAAGATGGCGGACACCCGCCAAAATCCGACTCTGCATCTGCTCATAGCAAAGCCCTACGGAGAGAGCATCTCCACCCCGCTCGCCTTTGCCGAGATAGATGCACGCGGTCTCTGCAAAAAAAGCGGCGATATAGGCGCTTTCGTCTCCGCGATGGAGCGTGGTGATTTCAGGGCGGCGGCAAAGCTGAGCCTGAATAAATTCGAAGCCACTCTGCCTGCCTCAAGCAAGGTTTTCGCCGTAAAGGAAGCAATGCTTTCATGCGGTGCGCATATGGCGCAGATGAGCGGAAGCGGCTCTGCCGTTTTCGGAATATTTGCAGATACGGCGGCTTTCCGCCGCGCGGAAGAAGCCGTAAAAAATATGGCACAGGTATACCCGTGCCATACGCTTGCAAGAGACGCAAGTCTCGATTATGAAGAAATCCTTTTATAACATACCTATGCAGATGAAAAGAAGCGAAAGCGCAAAGCCCGAGGCAAGTGCGCCGAGCAGGAAGCATACAGCTCCCCCGAGGGGAGCTTTTTTCTTTGCGCGGATATCGCATCCGCTTATCAGCATGTTCGCCTCGCGGACGATATCCGTCTCCGTCGCCTCCTCGCGAGCCTCTTTTTTGAGTATCAGAAAAGCCTCCTCAATAAGCTGATTTTCAAGATTTTTTACTACGACGATATTTTTTGTATATCCTTTCAGAATCATAATCCTCTCTCCGTCTGCGTGAATTTTATTTATTGTAGGACGGAAAAGAAGCGGATTATTCGCAAAAAGGCATTTTTGCGGGATTTATTTTCCTTTTATTATCTCTTTTATCTCATCGAGACTGTCCGCAAAATATATGCACGAGAGCTTTTCCTCGGAGGAAAGCCCCGTTTCTTTCATCTTTTCAAGCAGGGTGCGGAGCCCCTCGTAGTAGCCGCCGAGATTATAGAGTATGCAGGGTGCATCGAGCCAGCGGAGCGACACGAGCGACATCACCTCGGAAATCTCCTCGAGCGTTCCCGTTCCGCCCGGGAAAGCGATGAAAGCATCGCCGAGCTCTATCATTTTTGTCTTGCGCTCGGTCATATTTTTTGTCACTATCAGCTCGGAAATCTCGTCATATACATAGCCCGCATCCACAAAAATCTGCGGCTCTATGCCGATGACCTTGCCGCCCTTTTTAAGCGCGCTCTCGGCGAGCACGCCCATCAGCCCGCTCTTCGAGCCGCCGTAAATGAGCGTATCTCCGCCCTCGGCTATCCATGAGCCGAGCTCTGCCGCCGCGCCTGCGAGAGCAGGCATATTTCCGTCGCTTGAAGCGAGATATACAGTTATATTCATTGAAAATTCTCCTTATTTATACGGATGTATAAGAGCGCATCAGAGCTGCCCTGCCGTCAAAATATTTCTCCAGCCAATATGCGGATGGTAATTTCCTACCTTATCGGGAGAATACGGGAGCGAATCCGTCTCCAGCTCTTCTATCCTGTCTATTCTGCCGTCGGCATAGTCGTCGAGGCGCATTTTTACGGAGCGCATGCGCTCGGTAAGTCCGCCGAGACGAATCTCCTGCGCGATGAAGCCGAATGTCTTGTTTTCATGGTACCACTGGCGGCGATACGAAACAAGCAGTTTGCCGAGATAATCGATTATCTTCGGTATATCATCATCTGCCGCCTTTTTCAGAGCCGCCTTGTCACCCGCCCTGTATGCATCGCGCAGGCGAAGTCCGAGGTCGCTCTTGAGAGAGAGCACGGAGCAGAGCCAACCGAGCGTCTCGTAAGCGTATCCGAATCTCGCATTGTCTTTCAGCGAAAGAAGTCTCTCTGCGCGCTTTGCGTATTCCGTCGAGACCGTTTCGCGCACGAGATGAAGGTCGATGAAACGCTCCAGCGGGTCATTATAGAGCAAAGTCTTGCAGGCAGAAGCAGGCAGTTTCACCTTGTCAACGGTGCATTCGGGAAGCGAATCCGGCAGGTCAAAGGCAAGCAGGTCGTCAAAAGAGGTATCGAAGCAGTCGCGCGAGCGTCTGTCGAGCCACTTTTCATCCGACTGACCGTGGTAGCACCTCTCGGCGAAATAAAGCAGGGTTGCCGTTGTGGAAACCTGCGAAGCCTCGCCGCCGTTATCACCCCAGCCCGTGACAAGTATCTCGTTTATGCCGTATTCCTCGCAAACATCAAGCTGAAGCTTGCTTGACTCGAGCGAAAAGGCGTTGTGCGCACCAAACCCCGACCATTTCCAAGCCCCGCCCGCAAATACCGTCTTGTTCGGGAAATCGTTATGGCAATCGAGCATGTGGCTGAAAAGCGCTCTGTCCCTGCTGTAGTAATCCCAGTAGGCAAGCTCTACATCGGCAGGCACCTTTTCTATGACCTCATGCGGCACCCTTCCCTCTCTTATTCTGTAGGAGCCGTCAAAAGCCATGCGAAAGAACATATCACTCCATATCATCGGCTTCATGCCGTATTTACGGCAGATATCGTTTACTCTCGTGAGATGCTCGAGCATCATATCCGAGGGCTTGCGGTGACCGTAACGCTTGACGGATTCTCCCTTGCCGACGGTGCTCGCCTCGTCCATGCCGAGGTTTATTCTTCTCGTGCGGAAGCATTCGGAGCAGCGCTTTATCGCAGTCTCCGCGAATTTATATGTACGCTCGTCGCCGATGAGCAGTACATCGGGCGATTCCTTGTAGCCCTCAAAATCCGGCCAGCGCAGAGCCGTCGCGAGATGGGCGAGCGTCTGTATGCACGGAATAAGCTCAAGTCCGAGAGAATATGCGTAGTCATCCAGCTCGCGAAGCTCGGCTTCCGTATATCTGCCGCGCATATATCCGAAATAAGGATATTCGGGAAGCTCGTATGTATCCTCCATATAGAGCATCATCGAGGTATAGCCCATGCCGGCGAGATTCCGCATCATCTGCTTGGCAAAAGGCACATTCGGAACAGCATTGCGTGAGCAGTCCGCCATATAGGAAAGCAGAGGATATCTGCCCTTTTCGCATATCGGCTCGCCGTTTTCGGCAAAATCGGAAAGATAGCTCAGCGCGCGGAAAAGCTCACAGCGGCGACTGTAGGTTATCCTTATGTCGTCCGCCGTGCCCTCAACGCGAAGACAGTCGCCCTCTGAAACGGTAACGGTTGTCTTTGCCTCATCCGAAATGCAGATGCCGATATCGGCGCAGTATTCGGAAACGGGAGATATAAGCTCCTCGGGCAGAACGGTGAATTTCACTTTCATCATGATAGCCCCCAACTTTTATTTATTTTTAAATTTCGCTCATATTCATGAAGCCCTTGCCGTATATTTCATGTGTGTTATTCACGATGATGAAGGCATTCGGGTCGACTTTTTTCGCATATGCGCTGACCTTTGCCGCCTGATAGGGCGAAAGTGCCGTCAGTATTACACTGCGGCTGTCGTCGGTGAAAACGCCGTTTCCTCTCCATTCCGTAGCACCGCGGTGAACCTCATCGGTGATGAATTTCGCTATTTCGTCCGCATGGGTGGTAACTATCATCAGGCTCTTTTTCTTGTTCATCGCGTCGATGACAGTCTGCACGCCGAACGATTTGAGAAGAAGCCCCAAGAGCGAGTAAAATCCTGTTTTTACATCGAAAACGGCAAAGGAAGCGAGCACTATCAGCAGATCGGCGCCGAGCAGAGCCGCGCTGATATCGCTCTTGAAATATTTGCGGATGATGAGCGCCACTATATCCGTGCCGCCGGTGCTTCCTCCCTTTTTGAAAACTATCGCCGCGCCCGCCGAGCCGAGGAAAAAGCTGAAGAAAAGTTCGAGCATCCTGTCATCGGTAAAAGGCGTGTTCATCGGCGCGATAATGCCGAGCAACTGTACAACTCCCGCATAAATGAGCGTGCAGTATATGGTTTTTATTCCGAGGGATTTTCCGAGGAATATGAAACCGAAAACGAGCGAGCCTATATTAAGTAAGGAAATAACGGTGGATGTATCGAGCCCCTGTATCAGCTTGCCGAGGAGCATGCCGAGACCGCTGAATCCGCCTGTGGAGAAATTATTCGGAATCTTGAAAAAATGAACTCCGAGAGCGGTAAGTATCGAGCCGAGAGCAAGGATAACATAATCAAGGGCGATTTTCTTCTTATTCATAATAACCTCTGAAAGCTTTTCTCCGTTAGCATCGGATATATGATTTACTTTTTTGTCAATTTTAACATAAAAAAGGGAAAATGTAAATAGAATTGTGCTTTTTCTTCCGAAAGATTTTTGCGTGGGAAGCTTTTTCTCTCTATCTAAAAAACGCCTCGCTGTATTCGCACCGGTCCTGAGACCGATTTTCTTGCCATATCTCCTCTCCTTGCCGATTTTGATATATTTCATGTCACTCAAAACCGACAAAAAAGCGAAGCAATCGTTTTCATGCGAGAAAGCATTTCCCTTTTACGGCATAATTTATTTGCGAATAATTTGTAAACAAATAAAAATTTTCGCTTTTCTCTCTTGATTATTGCGCGGCGATATGATATAATTATGATGCGATTTAAATATCGCGTGTACGGCACAGTATCCTAGTTGAAGCACGTTTTGCCGAAGACGGGCCTAAAAATCCGTTAAAGGGCACATCGATGAAACTCCTTGTTGCTGCTTTTTACGCCCAGTTTAGGGTGGCTGCTGGGAGGTTAGGACTGTGGGCGGACCGTAATGGCATACGGAGCCCGACCCGCTTTCCGTGGAGGCTTCCTTTCGTGGTTAAAATGCCGATTGGTATTTCGCGTTGAGACTACGGCTCGAAGATTAAACCTATTACGCGGTGCAGGTTTTAAAAGACGCTGTGGATAGAGTAGCCTGCCTTGAGTGATTATGGCGGATAGTCGGAATTAACCCCCTTTTTCCTTGGCCGAGGAGACTGGGTCATTGCCGCTTGAAACCATCGTTGCAAAAGAGACTAGGGAAACGGTAACTTCATGAAGGAAAACTTCTAGGCTGTTTTATATAGGTGTAAAAAGGATTGCAGTGCGGACTAAACGGCAATCAAGTCGCGGACGCGGAGACGCGCCGACCGTCGCTTTAAAGGGAAACCGCTCTCATCGGCAACGAAGAGTAGCGTCGGGGGAAAGCCTACTTGACCTATGCCGCAAGGTTTACTTTTTACACCGCCGAACTCTTTCTTTTTTTATTATCTCATTTATTTCAATTGTAATTCATTTTTTTAAGGAGCATTTCTTTGGAAAACGATATCCCTCGAAGTAAGGACTCGAAACCGAGTCCCAAAAAAACAAAAAAATCATTCTGGAAGCTGGTAAACTGGAAATGGTCGATAACGGCGTTTCTCTCCAGTCTTTCTATATCCATGGTTCTCTCCCTTCTTTCATCGGAAGGGCTTAATTATCTTAATGTATTCTGTTCATGCCTCGTGCTTGTATTTTTCGTAGCACTCGGCGTGATATTTGATATTATAGGGCTTTCCGTGGCGACTGCGGACCCGAAGCCTTTTCTTGCCATGGCAGCGAGAAAGGTTCGCGCAGGCAAGACGGCGGTCAAGCTCATAAAGAACGCGGACAGAGTCTCCAGCTTCTGCAACGATGTCATAGGCGATATATGCGGCGTCGTTTCGGGTTCCACAGCGGCGGCTGTCGCGATAAAGATGGCGACAAGCGAAAACGGCGGTTTTTGGCTCGGCGTTGTCATGGGCGGTCTTGTTTCCGCTTTCACCGTCGGCTCAAAGGCTGTCGGCAAGGCGGCGGGACTTAATTTCAGCAATGAAATAGTAATGGCTGTCGCAAAAATACTCTCTGTCTTCAGCAAAAACGAAAAAAAAGCAAAATACACAAAAAAACCATCAAAAAACAGCGAGGAATAAGCTATGCGGGCTGATGTTTTTCTTTTCACCCACGGCTTTGCGGAAAGCAGGAGCCAAGCCGCTGTCCTTATCGGAAACGGCGTCTACATCTCGGGGAAGAAAATACCGAAGCCCTCTTTTATTATCCCCGATGACACACCGTCTCATGCGGTATGCATAGAAAAGAAATTGCCTTTCGTCAGTCGCGGAGGTCTCAAGCTGGAATCGGCGCTGAAAGCCTTTCATCTTGATGTGGCAGGTTTTTGTGTGCTCGATATCGGCGCTTCCACAGGCGGCTTCACTGATTGCCTGCTCAGGTACGGCGCCGATTTTGTTTACGCGCTCGATGTAGGGCACGGTCAGCTTGCGCCATCGCTTGCCGCCGACCCGCGCGTGGAAAATATCGAGGGATGCAATGCGAGATATATGGCGCCTTCCCTTTTCTCCCGCCATATCGACATGGCGGTAACGGATATTTCGTTTATCTCGCAGAAGCTGATATACGGCGCGGTGAGAGGCTTGCTCGATGACGGCGCGCCTTTCGTTTCGCTCATCAAGCCGCAGTTTGAAGCAGGCAGAGAAAATATAGGCAAGGGCGGGATAGTCAAAGACCCGCGAGTTCACGAAAAGGTAATTCGCGATATACGCGGCAGTGCCTTTGCATCGGGACTTGCCATGCGCGGCATATGCCCATCTCCCATAGCGGGAGGCGACGGAAACAGAGAATACACCGCACTTTTTATCGCGGGCGGTGAGGCTTCGATTTCCGACGGCGATATAGAAAAAGCGGTAAAGAAAGCCTTTGCTAAACAAGACAAAGCGTGAAAGGAGCAACGGATGAAAAAAGACAGACTGCAGAAAATACTCGAAATAATAGACATTTACCGCATAGAAACGCAGGACGAGCTGATAGCAAGACTGCGCGATTGCGGATATGAGGTGACACAGGCGACGGTATCGCGCGATATCAAGCGCCTGCATCTGATAAAGATACAGACAGACGACGGGCACTCGAAATATTCGCTCCCGAGAGTCAACAAGTTTGATACAAACGAGAAATACAGAAATATACTGCATCAGACGATCTCGGCTGTTCATTGCGCGAACAATCTGGTAGTCGTGCGCACTTATTCCGGTATGGCAAATGCCGCGGGGGCGGCAATAGACGCCATGCAGAGCGAGCTCCTGCTCGGAAGCATTGCGGGTGATGATACGATATTCATCGTAGCCGTCAGCAATCAGGCGGCAAGTCAGTTTGTTGCCATACTGAAAAGCATCGCAGAAATATAAATGAAAGAAGGGGGCGGCAAAATGCTTTCCGAGCTGTGGATAAACAATATAGCGATAATAAAAACGGAAAATATAGCTTTTTCCGCGCCTTTTACCGTGCTCACAGGCGAGACGGGCGCAGGCAAATCCATCATTCTCGATGCGATAGAGCTGGCACTCGGTGCGAGAGCCGATAAAGAGCTCGTGCGCCACGGCGAGGAAAAAGCCTCTGTCGCGGCTGTTTTTACCGATGTGCCGGAGCGGATTTTCGCCGCACTCGAAAAATACGACATCCCGCGGGAAGAAAGCCTCATGCTCCGCCGCGATATCAGCGCGCAGGGGCAGTCGACGGCGAAAATAAACGGGCGGCCTGTTCCCGTTTCGGCGCTTCGCGAGGTCGGAAACATGCTCATAAGCATTCACGGTCAGCATATGGGAATGTATCTGCTCGACCCTATGAACCATATAAATATCCTCGATTCCTTTGCCGATACCGAGGATAATATCGCCGCTTATTCCCTGCTCTATGAACGGATGCGCGATATCAAAGCGGAGATAAACCGCCTGCACCGCGACGGAAAGGAGAAGCTCCGCCGCACGGAAATGCTGACATTTCAGATAGCGGAGATAAACGCCGTCTCGCCGAAAGCGGGTGAGGAGGAAGCCCTCGAGGAAAAGCTGAAAATGCTTGCCAACGCGGAGAAAACGGCAAAATACGCCAAGCTTATCCACCGCGCGCTCTACCGAAGCGAAAAAGGACTCTCCGCCTGCGACCTCATTGAAAAATCCGCAGGTGCCGTCGAGGCGCTCTCCGATATCATCGGCAACTGCGCCGAATACACGGAGGAACTGAACGATATCCGCTATCGCCTTGAGGACATAGCGGAAACAATATACAAAAAATGCGATATCGGAGCGGAAAATCCATCCGAACTGATAGACAAGACGCAGGAGCGCCTCGAGGAGCTGAAAAAGCTCGGGCGCAAATACGGTTCGAGCGTCGCCGAGATACTGGATTTCCGCGCGAAAGCCGAAAGCGAACTCTCCGAAATAGAAAACTCCGACGACATGATAGCCGACCTCTCCGAGGAGCTGAAAGGCATCAAAAAAGAGGCGCTTGTCGCCGCCTCCGCAATTTCGGATAAGCGAAAAAGCGCCGCTGATATCCTCAGCCGCAAAATAGTCTCCGAGCTTGCTTTTCTCGAGATGGAAAATGTCAGCTTCGAAATATCGGTGAAAAAATCCGATGTCTTTCTGCCGAACGGATGCGATGAGGTGGAATTTCTCGTTTCGGCAAACAAGGGCGAGCCGCTCATGCCGCTCTCCAAGATTGCCTCGGGCGGCGAAATCTCCCGCATCATGCTCGCGCTGAAATGCGCGATGGCTGATAAGGAAAAAACGCCGACGCTCATCTTTGACGAGATAGATACGGGCATCTCGGGCAAAACCTCGTATAAAATCGGTATAAAAATGCGCCAGAGCTCGCAAAGCTCGCAGATAATCTGCATCACGCACTCTCCGCAGATAGCGGCAATAGCGGCGGAGCATCTGCTCGTGTCGAAAAAAGAGGAAGACGGACGCACATATTCAGGTGCGCATCCGCTCATGCATGACGAAAGAGTAAGCGAAATAGCAAGAATCATCGGCGGAGAAAAGATAACGGAGAAAACGCTCACCGCGGCGCGTGAAATGCTTGATGCGGCGCAAGGCTCGGAAAATAATACGGTTGTATAAGTGTTTTTCTCGCATCGTGCGCCGCGGTAAATTTTATTATACTCTTGTATAATTTTCTTTCGCGCACCGCCATGGCAATAATTTTGCCATTTTCACTTGACAAAATGCGTGCTTTGTGATATACTTTCCTATACAGGCAATGACGGAAAGAGTAATCGCCCTCCCCTTTTGCAGAGAGCTGTCGGTCGGTGCAAGGCAGCAAAGGCAGGCGATGAAATACACTCCCGAGCCGTACACCGAAAGCTTATTGCCGTAGGCTGTACCGTGTGCGCCCGTTAAAGCGCGTGGGTTTTGCATGAAACCCGACGAGGCATATCCCGCGAGGTATATGCAAACATGAGGTGGTAACACGATTTTTCGTCCTCTGCTCCGGCAGAGGATTTTTTATTTGCCTGAAAAAAATAAAATCTATATAAAAGGAGAAAAACAAATGCAGATTTATGAAGAATTACAGGCGCGTGGTCTTATCGCGCAGGTAACAGACGAAAAAGAAATCAGAGACCTGATAAACAATGGCGGTGCAAAATTCTATATCGGCTTTGACCCTACGGCAGACAGCCTCCATGTAGGCCACTTCATGGCGCTCTGCCTGATGAAGCGCCTGCAGATGGCGGGCAATCGTCCCGTCGTTCTCATAGGCGGCGGCACAGGATATGTCGGCGACCCTTCGGGACGCACGGATATGCGTTCTATGATGACACCTGAGACAATTCAGCATAATTGCGACTGCTTCAAGCGCCAGATGGAGCGCTTCATCGAATTCGGCGAGGACAAAGCCATCATGGTAAACAATGCCGATTGGCTCCTCAAGCTCAATTATATCGAGCTTCTCCGCGATGTCGGCGCCTGCTTCTCTGTCAACAATATGCTCCGCGCAGAGTGCTACAAGCAGAGAATGGAACGCGGTCTTTCATTCCTTGAATTCAACTACATGATAATGCAGTCATACGACTTCTACTACCTGCATGAGCACTACGGTTGCAATATGCAGTTCGGCGGCGACGACCAGTGGTCGAATATGCTTTTCGGAACAGACCTTATCCGCAAAAAGACGGGCAAGGATGCATATGCGCTCACAATCAACCTGCTCATGAACAGCGAGGGCAAAAAGATGGGCAAAACGGCAAACGGTGCCGTTTGGCTCGACCCGAAAAAGACGACACCCTACGATTTCTTCCAGTACTGGAGAAATATCGACGACGCCGATGTTGTCAAGTGCATGAAGATGCTCACATTCATGCCGCTCGAAGAGATTGCCGAATATGCAAAGCTTGAGGGCAGCGCGATAAACGGCGCAAAAGAAAAGCTCGCATACGAGCTGACAAAGATGATTCACGGCGAGGAAGAAGCCGAAAAGGCGCTCGCGGCGGCAAAGGCGCTCTTCATTTCCGGCGGCGCATCTGCCGATATGCCGACAACAGAACTTTCCGATGACAATTTCACGGACGGCAAGGTAGCGCTTCTCGATATGCTCGTGCTCGCAAAGCTTGCCCCCTCCAAGGGCGAGGCTCGCCGTCTCGTTCAGCAGGGCGGTATACTTGTAGGCGACGATAAGGTCACCGACCTGTACCTCTCGTTCGATAAATCCGCATTCGAAAACGGACTTATCGTAAAGAAAGGCAAAAAGACATATCACAAATTCACAGTGAAATAAAAAAGAAGCGGGCGGCTTAGCCGCCCGTGTTTTTTGTCCCGTGAAAAAGAAAGACGATGGTGTACTTTTCTTTGAATAAAAGTACCAAAAGTCAAAAAGATGAAGGATTCCTTTTTTTAACTCTTTCTTTGTCGCCTCGCGGCGACTCGTGCGAACATACTGCCACGACAGTCCGACCACAGACTAAACCGGAAGTATGGTTCAACCCCCCGGTTAACACGGACTTTTGCCTGCTCAGACTTTAGCTTCAGCTGCCTCGTTTCGACCTCCATCAAGTTATGCGCACTTTGGTGGAGTTTTAGCTAAAACGGGGTACAGCTACGGCTTTGGCGTGGAACCGTCCACCCCGTCGAATCTGCTCGCTTTTTGCGGGATACTATGTTCGCACGCGCGGTATGGCTGATGATATGCGGAGAGATATACTTGAGTTTTGGGATTTGCTATCCGTAGCACACGCTTGCCGCGCATTACTTCCTGCGGCTAACCCGACGGGGTGCGAGGTGGTTTGCAAAGGAGGGCGAGGAGCCTTCCTTTGATGACTTTTGCCGCGCTTTTCGTCAGTGAAAAGCGCGATCGTTTCCCCATAAGGGGCAAAAGCAACTTTTTGGTATACTCCGTGTTCAGAGGTGGCTCCGCCACCCTGAACCTTCCTCTTGGTCACGCAAAAATACACCTTCGTTTCCTTTGTAGAGGAAAGTAACTTTCCCGCTGATTTTTATTCCTCCGCAGTTGACACGGCGTGCGGTTTTTGATATAATTTCGGTAAAGCATGATTTATTCGGGAGGGAGAGCAGATGAAAAGGAAACGCAAAGGCAAGACCGGCATAACAAAGATTATGGACTTTTTAATCGACCTCAATTCCCAAAGAACAACAAAGCTGATAATTGTCCTTCTGCAAGCCATCGGTGTGTTCACATTTTGGCGAAATGCCGATATTTTCTTCATGATTATTATGTTTACCGTCTCGTGGGTGCTCATTCCATGCGTGTGCGACGATACCTCATATATCAACCTGCGCTTTGAAAAGCTGAAAAATGACGGGAAGCTGGAAAACGGCTTTCTGCGGCAGATGAAACTCCCGCGCTTTATGCGGAAATTTTACTATGGATGCAGTTACGACGGAGATTTTCTCTGGGTATCGTTTGTCTTTCAGACGGTTTTGTATCTCTATACCGCGGCTTTTCTCGCCATTTGCGGCGTTCTGATAGCAAAGCTGATAATCGGAAGCCCTACTGAAACGGTGCGTGCATATTGCCGTTTTATATTTATTTTTGTCATTGCATATATATTTATATTTCGCCTGAGCCGCTTTGGCATAAACCTGTTTTTCAGGCGCCGCGACGGAAATGAGATAAAAAGCTATATCTCCTGTAGCAAAATTGATTTCGGGAGTGACAGGGAGATTAAAAAGGCGATTGCAACGGTCAATCGTCAGGTGGACATAATAAACAGCCTGAAAAAATCGGGACTTCGCGAATACAAAAAGGGATACTGTATCCGAAAAGACAACCTGCCCGACTTTGAAAACACCCTCCGCTCCGAATATCCGAATCTCGAATACAGCATCAGCCGCCGCTCGCGGCAAATCTATATCACAATATGCGAAAAGGGCGAGGACGGCATTCTGCTCCGCGCCGCAGTGAAAAACAGCGTAAAGTAAAATTTTATGCCGTCGGCGTATACACTCCGCAAAAAGCACAAAATATAGAAAAACAGGCGCACGATGTGCACCTGTTTTTTAATTTTACATATACATTTTGCCTATTATCTTATTTTGCAGTCTCTGCGGGAGCAGGCGCGAGAGAAAAACAAAAAGCTTATATTTCCCGCCGACCGTACAGCGCACGGGCATTCTTCTCTTTTCCGCTATGCGGCAGATTTTCCTGCCGACAGCATCGGCGCTCATGCCGCCGCGCTCATCCTTTTCCATAGCGCGGACGCTATGCGATATCATGCCGCCGTAAAGTTCATCGCCCGCAAAAGTCTTTTCGCGCGCGTCGGTAAAGCCTGTTCTGACATCGCCGAGCATGGCGGCGCAGACCTGAATTTTGAAAAGCGAAAGCTCATTTGAGAGCGCGAAGGCAAGGGAATTCAGCGCCGCTTTGGAGGCGGAATAAAACGCCTGAAAAGGTATCGCAAAAACAGCCGCCGCAGAGCTTGTGACTATTATCCTGCCGGCTTTCTTTCCGTTCTTGCCTGCGCGCAAAAGCGGAAGAGCCGATTTTATACATCTGTATACTCCGAAGAAGTTCACCTCGAAAAGCCGCTCTGCATCTGCATTTTCGGTAAATTCCACCGCGCCCGATATGCCATATCCGGCATTGCAGATGAGCAGGTCTATACATCCGCTCTTCTCTGCCACCTTTGCAAAAGCGCCTGTGACATCGGCTTCCGAGCAGACATCGCATCGCAGGCTGACAACGCCGTTTTCGGGGCAGCGACTGCGGCTGAGATTATATACCGTGTAGCCGCGTGCGAGCAGTGCCTTTGCCGCAGCGAGCCCGATGCCGCTTGAGGCACCCGTGATGACGGCAACTTTCTTTTTGTTTTCCATGATTATTTCAGCTTCTCGAGCGTTTCCCAGATGCCTGCCATATACATAGCGCCGAGCGCTCTGTCATAGAGACCGTAACCGGGCTTGCCCTGCTCGCCCCATATCATTCTGCCGTGGTCGGGACGCAGATATCCGTCAAAGCCAACATCATGATAAGCTTTCAGTATCTCAACGACATCGAGCGAGCCGCAGGGCGAATAATGTCCGCTTTCTTCAAATCCGCCGTCATCGAGAATTTTTATATTGCGCACATGGGCAAAATGGATTCTTCCCATAGCGCCGTATTTGCGCACCATCGCGGTATAATCGTTTGCCTTTGTGCAACCGAGGCTTCCGCTGCAAAGCGTGAGCCCGTGGTGCTTGTCGTCATAGAGCGAGAGGAAGCGGTCGATATTCTTTTCGCAGGTGATTATTCTCGGTATGCCGAAAATAGACCACGGCGGGTCATCCGGATGTATTGCCATATTGACATTGTACTCCACGGCAACAGGCATTATTTCCTTAATGAAATATTCGAGATTCTGCCAGAGACCCTCTTCGCCGAGCTCCTTGTATGCGTCGATAAGTTCCTTTATCTCCGAGGGAGAATAAGAAGCGTCCCAGCCGGGCAGGGTAAGCTTCGTAGGGTCCATCTTCGCTACATCTTCGGTGTGATATACAAGTGCAGTTGAGCCGTCGGGAAGCGGCTGGTCAAGGCGCGAACGCGTCCAGTCGAAAACAGGCATGAAATTATAGCATACGCATTTCACTCCCGCCTCGGCTACGCGGCGGATGTTTTCCTTATAATTATCTATATACTCACGATAATTGCCGCGGCGGAGCTTTATATCCTCATGAACGGGAATGCTCTCGATAACCTCCATTTCAAGCCCATTGTCATTGCAGAGCTTTTTCAGGCGGGCTATGCTCTCGCGCGGCCACACCTTGCCCGGGGCTACATCGTAAACCGCTGTGACCGTTCCCGTCACGCACGGGATCTGTCTGATTTTGTCAAGTGTAACGGGGTCGTCTTCCCCATACCATCTGAATGTTATTTTCAAATTCTGTATACTCCTTTCCGAATAATACATAATAAGATTATTATAAAAGTGTCGATTTGTCAAGTCCTTTGCGCAAAAAATGCGCATGCGGAAACTTTTTTTCGTTTTTTTGAAAAAAAGGTGAGAAAAAACCGTTTCTCCGGCGACTAATTGACGGTGCTCGCGAAAAGCGAAAATAAAAAAGCAAGGAAATGAAGGTCATATGAGACTTTCGGGAGGTTTTAAAATGAAAAAAATCATATCACTTCTTCTTATTGTAGGCATGCTCGCGGCTGTGCTCGTTTCCTGCGGCAACTCAGACCCGAATAACACAACCGGCTCATCCGAAACAACAGAATCAACCGGCAAGCCCGAGGAAGTAAAGAACACGGACTACAGCGTGGAGGACCTGATGAATAAGGTCATCGAAAGCATCGGCGGCAAGGTAACCACCATTGATGAATATGACGGCTCCGAATTTGAGATAATGCTGACAGGTCCCACGCACTTCAGCGTAAGCAATGCAGACGAAGGCAAGTATTACAGCGGTATCTCCGAGAGCGCTTCCCTTGTCGAGGACGACGCAGTGTGGAACGAAAACGCCATGATGGGCGGCGAACCCTTCTCTATGGTTATCGTAAAGCTCAAGGATGCAAAGGACGGCGACAAGGTCAAGGAAGAAATGCTCGGCGGCGTGAATATGAGAAAATGGGTCTGCCGCAATGCGGAATATCTCATCACCGTAAACAACGGCAATTATGTTCTCATGGTTATGTGCTCCAAGGCTACCTGCGAAAAGATTGCAGATGCCTTTGATAATGTTCTCGAAGAAAAATCCGGCGCACGTCTCGAAAAGGAATTCGAGATGGGATTTTAATCAATAAATTCTGAAAGGTTAAAAACGAAATGGTCTTTTCAAGCATACCTTTTCTCTATTATTTTCTGCCGGCGGTGCTGCTGCTCTACTTCATAGCACCCCGCAAAATAAAGAATTATGTACTTCTTGCTTTCAGCCTGTTCTTCTATTTCTACGGCGAAAAAAAGCTCGTATTTCTTATGGTATTCACGGCGATGTGGGATTACCTCTGCTCGCTCTCCATAGATTTTTTCCGCCGCAAAAATAACAAGATCATGCCGAAGGTGTCGCTTGTCCTGTCGCTGCTTGTCGACTTGGGACTGCTTTGCTACTTCAAGTATACCGACTTCTTCATTTCAAATATAAACGCAATCGTCGGAACAAACATTCCGCTTCTCAAGGTGGCTCTTCCTATCGGTATCAGCTTCTATACATTCCAGAGCCTGAGCTATACAATAGATGTATACCGCGGAAATGTCCCCGTTCAGAAAAACCCATTCACATACGCTACTTATCTGACGCTCTTCCCTCAGCTTGTGGCAGGACCTATCGTCCGCTATTCGACTGTCGTCGACGAGCTTGACAACAGAAAACATTCCTTTGAAAAATTCTCGCAGGGTGCCTTCCGCTTCTGCGTAGGTCTGGCAAAGAAAGTTCTCATCGCAAATGTCATAGGCGAATTCTGCTCCAAATTCTCCGCCATAGGAGAAAAAACCGTCGTGCTCTACTGGTTCTATGCGATAGCTTACAGCCTGCAGATTTATTTCGATTTCTCGGGCTACAGCGATATGGCTATAGGTCTGGGCAAGATATTCGGCTTCGAATTCTGCGAAAACTTCAATTATCCCTACATTTCAAAGACAATCTCCGAATTCTGGCGCCGCTGGCATATGTCGCTGGGCAGCTGGTTCCGCGATTATATCTATATCCCGCTCGGTGGCAACCGCGTGAAATTCGGCAGATGGATTTTCAATATATTCGTAGTATGGTTTATTACAGGCTTCTGGCACGGCGCCGGCTGGAACTTCATATTATGGGGTCTCTTCTTCGGCGTACTGCTCGTGCTCGAAAAACTCTTCCTCAAAAAATGGCTCGATAAGATTCCCGCCGTATTCTCGCATATATATGTGCTCCTCGCCGTGATGATAAGCTTTGTCATCTTCTCGAGCAAGGATAATCTCGGCGGATTCTCGCAGGGACTTCAGCATATCGGAGCCATGTTCGGCGGTGCGGGCGTGAAATTCTGCTCCTCCGAAACGCTCTATTACCTGCGCGACTATGCCGTTGTGCTCCTCGCGGGCATCATCGGTTCAACTCCGCTTGTAAAGAATACGGCAAAGAAGCTCTGCGAAAAATGGAAGCCTATCGAATATGCCGCTCCTTTCATCGTAGCCGGCATACTGATAATCTGCACGGGCGAGCTTGTTGATTCCACTTTCAACCCGTTCCTCTACTTCAATTTCTAAGGAGGCAAATATATGAAAAGTACAAAAGTAAAAAATATAATAACCTCCATGGTCTTTGTATTGATAATCGGTGTCCTTTCGATATCGTGCCTTTTCCATGGGGCAAAGGACTATTCCGAATCGGAGAGAAGAAAACTCGAGCAGTTTCCCGAACTGACGCTCGGGAATGTGCTCTCAGGTGACTTCTTCAAGAAATTTGAGAAATATGCCGCAGACCAGTTTCCGATGCGTGAGGGCTTCCGCAGTATCAAGTCCGTTTCACGCTTCTATCTGCTCGGCAGACAGGAAAATAACGGCATCTATATCTCAAACGGTATCGCAGTAAAGAAAGAAACAGAGATAAACAGCGACCGCGTCACATCAAATGTGAAGCTCTGGCAAAGCATATGCGATAAATATTTCCCCGATGCCAACATCTATTACAGCGTGATACCGGATAAGAACTATTACGCTTCGGGAAATAAATACCCGCATTACGATTACAATGAATTCATGAAAATCGTTTCTTCCAATGCTCCGAAGAGTTCGCATTATATCAACATCTTCGATAATCTCACGATTTCCGATTTCTACTCTACGGATATCCACTGGAAGCAGGAAAATATCTACGGCATCGCAGATAAGATAGCAAGCGCCATGGGCACAAAGATCGATTCCAAGGACAGCTACAAGATGGAAAATCTCGGCGATTTCTATGGCGTTTATTACGGACAGAGCGCTCTTCCGCTCGCTCCCGATAAGCTCAATGTGCTGAAGAACAACACAACCGACTGCGCCAAAGTTTATCTCTACGGCTATAAGGACGGCAAATTTGTAAAGGATGAGACCGTGGTTTACAATCCCGATGACCTCACATCAAATGACAGATACGATATCTTCCTTTCCGGTCCTGAGTCGCTCGTTGAAATAGAAAATCCGAATAATAAAAACGGCAAGACACTCTTTGTATTCCGCGATTCATTCGGTTCTTCGCTCTCTCCCCTTCTTATCTCGGGCTATGAGCGCGTAGTCCTCGTAGATACAAGATATATGGCAAGCGGACTCCTCAATCAGATAGGCGTGAACACGGAAGCAACCGATGTCCTCTTCATCTACACAACCACAACTCTCAACGATACAATAATGAGATAATTTATATCAGCGTATAAATAGTATAGGCGCACGGCAAAAGCCATGCGCCTATACTATTTATTTAACTTATTTAACCTTTTCGAGCAGCTTATCTGCTATATCAATCTTTTCCCATCTTACGCCGAGCTCTTCTCTGCCGAAGTGACCGAAAGCGGAAAGCTCACGGTAGATAGGTGCACGAAGCCCGAAATAATCGATTATCGCCGCGGGACGCAGGTCTACAACCTCGGAAACAGCCGCCGCTATCTTGTCGTCCGCGCAGATTCCCGTGCCGAATGTATTTACATTCACGCAGAGAGGCTTTGCCACGCCGATGGCATATGCTATCTGCACCTCGCATTTCTTTGCGATGCCTGCCGCCACGATGTTTTTCGCGATGTATCTCGCGGCATAGCAGGCGCTTCTGTCAACCTTTGTTGGGTCTTTTCCCGAGAAAGCGCCGCCGCCGTGTCTGCCGTAACCGCCGTATGTATCAACGATAATCTTGCGTCCCGTGAGTCCGCTGTCGCCATCGGGACCGCCGATAACAAATCTGCCCGTCGGATTTACAAAAATCTCGGTCTTGTCATCGATATATTTCGCGGGAACAACAGGCTCTATCACATACTTTATGATGTCGCGGCGAATCTGCTCGAGCGAAACATCAGCACTGTGCTGAGAAGAAACAACGATATTTGCAAGGCGGATAACCTTGTCGCCCTCATATTCCACAGTCACCTGCGTTTTGCCGTCGGGACGGAGATAAGGCAGAGTGCCGTTCTTTCTCACCTCGGTAAGCTTTCTCGAAAGCTCGTTTGCCAGAACATAGCCGAAAGGCATATAGCAGGGCGTTTCATCGCAGGCAAAGCCGAACATCATGCCTTGGTCGCCCGCGCCTATCTTCTCGTATGCGCTGTCGTCACCCTCTTTTGCCTCGAGCGAATTATCAACGCCGAGCGCGATATCGGGCGACTGCTTGTGAATCTTGTTTATAACAGTGCAGGTGTCGGCGCAGAAGCCGCAATCGGGATAGATATAGCCTATCTCGCGCACAGCCTCGCGGACTATTTTCTCTATGTCGATGTCCGCCGTCGTCGTGATTTCGCCCATGACAATCACAAGGTCGGTCGTAGCACAGGTCTCGCAGGCTACGCGAGCCATCGGGTCAACGGCATAAATAGCGTCAAGCACGCTGTCGGAAATCCTGTCGCAGACCTTATCGGGATGACCCGGGGTCACGGATTCTGTAGCAAAAAATTTTCTCTCCATTTATTTTTCCTCTTCGTTTTTATTTTCGTCTTATACATTAAAAATTTCGTCTTATACATTAAAAAAAGCCCCCGGGTTATCCCCCGAGGGCGAGCATATCATACTTTTTGCTCATCTATCGGGAATTGGCACCTTGTAAAAACAGGTTGCCGGGCTTCATCGGGCCAGTCCCTCCGCCACTCTTGATAAGACTATATAAGTATACAGTATATATCGAATTTTGTCAATAGTTTTTTAAAAAAGTCCTACTATGAATTTTACAAGCTGCGAACCGAAAGTCATGATAAGACCTGCCGTCAGCACGCCTGCGCAGATAGAAATTATCGCCTTTTTCTTCGACATTCCGAAAACGGAAGCGACGAGCGCGCCTGTCCATGCGCCTGTGCCGGGAAGCGGTATCGCAACAAAGATGTAAAGTCCCCATGTGGCATATTTTTCTATCTTTTCTCTGTTTTTCTCCGCCTTTTCATAGAGCCAGTTTGAAATTTTCACGAATAATTTCACCTTGCATCCGCGCATCCATTTCAGTATGGCGTTTATAAAAAGGAGAATGAACGGAACGGGGACGCAGTTGCCTATGATGGAGACTATAAGAGTCCAGTGCCACGGGAGTCCCATTGCCGTGCCTATCGGAACGGCACCGCGAAGCTCTATTATCGGCACCATAGAGATAAAGAACACATAGAGATATTTTTTTAGCATAAAGCCCTCATTTTCTGCCCTTGATTATAGGCGAGAGTTTCTTGTATATCGGAAGCGAAAGCGCAAATGTCACCATGCCTTTTATAAATGTGAAAGGCATATTGAAAATAAAAAGCGCCTGCCAGAGATTTCGTATGTTGGGGTTCACCGCCTGATAGAGACCGAGAACCATTTCGCTCTTCCAGCCTATCAGCGAGAAAAGCGGGTAGATTATGAAATAATTTGAGAAAACGCCTGCCACAGCCATAGTCAATGCACCGATAAGTGCTGCCACGGCAGCGCCCTTTCTTGTTTTGTGATGCTTATATATCGTTCCCGCCGTAACGGCAAAAATACAGCTGAGAATGAAATTTGAAAGCTCGCCGACGCCGCCCGTGGTAGTGAAGATGAGATTTATCAGGTTTTTTATCAGCGCCACAGCGGCACCGCCAAGCGGACCTATGGCAAACGAAGCAATGAGCACGGGAAGCTCGGAAAAATCGAATTTAATAAAGCTCGGCATCAGCGGAACATTGAAGCTGAGCATCATGAGTACAGCCGCGACGGCGGAAAATACAGCCGTTACGGTGATATAGCGCAGGGAATTACCTTTGGTTTTCATTTTTTATACACCTCTTTTTTCATCCGGACTTTTACCGTCGGTCAGAGAATCACACTCTGTCAGGCATTTTTTGCCGCGCGGACTTTTACCGCCGATATGGAATTTCACCATTCCCCAAAGATTGTATTCGGGAAATTTTCCCGATATCACATTTTATACAATTGTTTTATCTGATTTGTCGCCTAAAAACGGCGCAAATCATGAAAAAACCGACTAAAAGAAAAGTTTCGGGGCGGATATCCGCCCCGAAACAGACAAAAGTCAATTTACAAAACCGATATTCTGCGATAAATACTTATGCGAGAATCTCAGCAACGACGCCTGAACCAACTGTTCTGCCGCCTTCACGAATAGCGAAACGAAGTCCCTTTTCGCAAGCGATCGGAGAGATGAGTTCAACTGTCATATCAACGTTATCACCGGGGCGGCACATTTCAACGCCTTCGGGAAGCTCGATAACGCCTGTAACGTCTGTTGTTCTGAAGTAGAACTGAGGTCTGTAACCTGCGAAGAAGGGTTTCTTACGGCCGCCTTCTTTTTCTGTCAGAACGTAAACGTGACCGATGAATTTTGTGTGAGCATTTACAGAGCCGGGCTTGCAGAGAACCTGTCCTCTTTCGATTTCGTCCTTAGCAATACCACGGAGAAGAGCGCCTATGTTATCGCCTGCTTCAGCCTGGTCAAGAAGCTTCTTGAACATTTCAACACCGGTAACTGTTGTTGTCTTCTTCTCTTCTGTGAGACCGACGATTTCAACTACATCGCCAACCTTAACTGTACCTCTCTCAACTCTACCCGTAGCAACTGTACCACGGCCGGAGATGGAGAATACGTCCTCGACAGGCATAAGGAAGGGGAGATCAGCCTTTCTGTCAGGGGTGGGGATATAGGAGTCAACTGCATCCATGAGCTCGAGGATAGGAGCATATTCGGGAGCGTTGATATCTGTGCTTGTGCTTTCGAGAGCTGCACGAGCGGAACCGCGGATGATAGGAGTATCATCGCCCGGGAAGTCGTACTGGTTGAGAAGGTCGCGAACGTCCATTTCAACGAGTTCGAGAAGCTCTTCGTCGTCTACGAGGTCGCACTTGTTAAGGAATACGACGATTGCGGGAACGCCAACCTGACGAGCAAGAAGAACGTGCTCGCGGGTCTGCTGCAGAGGACCGTCGGAAGCTGCAACAACGAGGATGGCACCATCCATCTGAGCAGCACCTGTGATCATGTTCTTAACGTAGTCAGCGTGTCCGGGGCAGTCAACGTGAGCATAGTGACGCTTAGCTGTTTCATACTCAACGTGTCTTGTGTTGATTGTGATACCTCTTGCCTTCTCTTCGGGAGCATTATCGATCTGGTCATACTTGAGGAACTCGATATTGGAGTTTGTGAGAGCAAGAGTCTTTGTGATAGCCGCGGTAAGAGTTGTCTTGCCGTGGTCAACGTGTCCGATTGTACCAATGTTAACGTGGGGTTTTGTTCTTTCGAATTTAGCCTTTGCCATTGTAAAATCCTCCTTGGTTTTAAGTTTTTCTTATTTTTGATTTTCAGAAACGAAATTATTTCTTTCTGCCGTTGATTATCTCTTCGGCAATGTTCTTCGGAACCTCTGCAAAGTGGCTGGGTTCCATCGAATATACACCGCGTCCCTGTGTTCTGGAACGGAGGTCGGTAGCATATCCGAACATTTCTGCAAGCGGAATGAAAGCAGTAATCTGCTGCGCGCCTGCTACAGGCTCCATGGACTGGATAGCACCGCGGCGGGAGCTTACATCTCCCATTACATCGCCCATATAGTCGTCCGGCGTAACGATTGTAACCTTCATTATCGGCTCTGTGAGTACCGGTGAAGCTTTTCTCATGGCGTTCTTGAAAGCCATAGAACCGGCTATCTTGAATGCCATTTCAGACGAGTCAACTTCATGGTAAGAACCGTCGTTCAGGGTAACCTTTACGTCAACTACATTGTAGCCCGCGAGAACACCTGCCTGCATTGCGCCGCGGATACCTGCATCAACAGCGGGGATATACTCTTTCGGTATAGCGCCGCCAACGACCTTGTTGATGAATTCGTATCCCTTGCCGGGTTCGTTGGGTTCGATAGTAATCTTGACATGACCATACTGGCCTTTACCGCCGGACTGTCTTGCATACTTGCAATCTTCGTCCACAGCCTTTTTGATTGTTTCCTTGTAAGAAACCTGAGGCTTGCCTACATTTGCCTCTACCTTGAATTCACGCAGAAGTCTGTCTACGATGATTTCGAGGTGAAGCTCGCCCATGCCGGCGATGATTGTCTGACCTGTCTCCTCGTCCGTATAAACGCGGAATGTCGGGTCTTCCTCGGCAAGCTTGGAAAGTGCGATACCCATTTTTTCCTGACCTGCTTTTGTCTTGGGCTCTATGGCAACCTTGATAACAGGCTCCGGGAATTCCATGGATTCGAGAACGATAGGATGCTTTTCGTCGCAAAGAGTGTTACCTGTTGTGGTGTTCTTTGTTCCGACTACGGCTGCGATATCGCCGCTGTAGCATACATCGATATCCTTTCTCTCGTTTGCGTGCATCTGGAGGATACGACCGAAGCGCTCTCTCTGATGCTTGTTTGTGTTATATGCTGTTTCGCCTGCTGCGATTTTGCCCGAGTATACGCGGAAGAAGCAAAGCTTTCCTACATAAGGGTCGGTCATAATCTTGAAAGCGAGAGCCGCAAAAGGCTCGTCATCGGAAGAGATTCTGTCCTCTTCCTCACCTGTATCGGGGTTTACACCCTTGATAGCCGGAACATCTGTAGGTGCAGGCATATAGTCAACGATTGCATCCAGAAGCTTCTGAACGCCCTTGTTCTTATATGATGTACCGCAGACAACGGGAACGATTTTGTTTGCAATCGTAGCCGCGCGGATGGCTTTCTTGAGTTCTTCCGTGGTGATTTCCTCACCTGCGCAATACTTCTCGAAGAGCGCATCGTCTGTTTCGGCAACAGATTCTACCATTTTTGTTCTGTATTCGTTTGCGAGCTCGACCATATCCTCAGGAATGGGTTCTACACGAATGTCCTTACCGAGATCATCATAATAAACATCGGATTCCATGTTCACAAGGTCGACTATGCCGCGGAAAGTAGCTTCTTTTCCGATGGGAAGCTGTATCGGTACAGGATTTGCTTTAAGTCTGTCCTTAATCATCTTCACCACGCGATAGAAGTCCGCACCTGTTATGTCCATCTTATTGACATAGCACATTCTCGGAACGCCGTACTTATCTGCCTGACGCCAAACGGTTTCAGACTGAGGCTCAACGCCGCCCTTTGCGCAGAGAACAGTAACGGAACCGTCCAGTACGCGGAGTGAACGCTCAACCTCTACAGTAAAGTCAACATGTCCGGGTGTATCGATAATGTTGATACGATTCTGTTTCCAGTAGCAGGTTGTAGCGGCGGAGGTGATTGTGATACCTCTCTCCTGCTCCTGCTCCATCCAGTCCATCGTAGCTCCACCGTCGTGAACTTCGCCGAGCTTATGTGTCTTGCCCGTATAGAAAAGTATTCTTTCCGTAGTGGTGGTCTTACCCGCATCGATATGAGCCATTATACCAATATTTCTGGTACGCTCAAGTGGATATTCTCTCGACATATATAGCTCCTTAATTTTTTATGGGTTGTTTTTGTTTTTTATGATTACGCTATGCCGCAGTGCGTCCGGCACGATAATCAATATCTGTAATGTGCAAAAGCTCTGTTTGCTTCTGCCATCTTGTGAGTTTCCTCTTTCTTCTTGACGGCACCGCCCATATTTGAAAGTGCATCAATGATTTCACCGGCGAGTCTTTCAGCCATGGTTCTTTCACTGCGCTTTCTCGAATATGTTACGAGCCAACGAAGACCGAGTGTCTTTTTTCTTTCGGGGCGAACCTCCATAGGAACCTGGTAGGTTGAGCCGCCGACTCTGCGAGCCTTGACTTCCAGTGTAGGCATAATATTCTCGATAGCCTCCTGGAAAGCGTCAAGTGCGGGCTTGCCTGTCTTTTCCTCTACGATTGCGAATGCATCGTAAACGATTTTCTGAGCAACGCCCTTCTTACCGTCGTTCATTATGTTGTTGATAAGCTTTGTTACAAACTTAGAACCATAAAGCGGATCCGGCAGAACATCTCTCTTTGAAATTTGACCTCTTCTGGGCACTGTACTTCCCTCCTTCATAGAATGATATCATAGGTACTCGAAAGTTTCCTCCCGCTGTGCTTTGTTTTGAAAAGTCGTGTTCCCTTTGGACATATACACATCTATTTATCAAAAGCAATGGCACCTGCGATTAGATTTCTCTATCTACTCTATTGTAAATTATTTTTTAGCGGCTGTTTTCTTAGCGCGCTTAGCACCGTAGAGCGAACGGCTCTGATTACGGTTGGCAACACCCTGTGTATCGAGCGTACCGCGGATAATGTGGTAACGCACACCAGGCAGGTCACGGACTCTTCCGCCTCGGATGAGGACTACGGAGTGCTCCTGAAGGTTATGTCCGATACCGGGAATGTAGGTTGTAGCCTCGAGACCGTTTGTAAGTCTTACTCTGGCAATCTTACGGAGAGCGGAGTTAGGCTTCTTAGGAGTCGTAGTTGTAACCTTTGTGCAGACACCTCTCTTCTGAGGAGAGCTGAGATTCGTATACTCTTTTTTCAGAGAGTTGAAACCCTGCTGGAGTATAGGAGTCTTTGACTTGTAGGTGTTCTTTTCACGACCGTTGCGAACAAGCTGGTTAAAGGTTGGCATATGGCACCTCCTTACTTTTATAATAAATAGATATATATACATCCGTGCCCGTGGAACGCACTTTTCCGCGGAAGCGGTTGTAAACTTATTTTAAGACGACGCAGACCGCACAGCCCACATCTATTTCACAGAGCTTTCCGAGCTCTTCCATCGTTTTTGTGCAGTCAAGCTCTATTCCCGCATCGCCGCATATATCGCGAAGCAATGAAATGAGTTTTTCTTCTGCATCGTTTGCGGCAAACGCTTTTCTTGCGCTTCCGCCTTTTATCAGTTTTTTTGATTGATTGAGACCTGCAACATAAACCGCAGGCAAAGGTATGTCTGAAGACATTTCGGGAAAATTTCCTTTCAGAATTATTCAAAATCATTCGGATTTATGCCGTTATGTGCGCGCCGCAAAACGGCATTATTTCACACATAATTACATATCATATAATATACCATGAAAATCCCGATTTGTCAACGAGTTTTTCAATATTTTTGCCATTTTTTTATCTTTTCAGGCACTTATCCGAAACAGCGCGGCGCAAACGCCGTTTTTTGTGCATTTTGGCACGATAAGGGGTGGATATTTATCCCGTCAGCACACAAACACCACGCTTTAGAGCCCAAATTCCAATATCCCGTCTTGGCAGCCCATACAAAGTAAAAACCAAAGCATCGCTAAAAGAAAAAAATGAAAAGCACGCTCTCTATCCCGTCAGCACAGGCACTGGATTCACGCCCGCTTACCCTGTCTCGGCGACGCCGACCGCGTTTGCTTCGCAAATCGGTCAATTCCCCACTGGAGAAGGCTCGTAGTTACTCCCGTCAGCGCACAAACTTCCCCACACCCGCACCCGAAATTCAACCGCGAGGTTCGCCATAGCCGGACATGGCACAGCAGCAAATCCGAGTCGGCGCTTTAGCGTTTCGAACCTGTAGCCGTGGTTATGCTGCAGTCGGACGGTCGGGGCACTTTGTTCGCACTGGTCGCCGCGAGGCGACAAGGGGGGAGATATATAAGAGGGGGGAATTAACACATACGCGAAGCGTGTGTGTTGGCGTCGCCGAGACAGGGGGAACGCCTCTTATATGACTTTTGCCGCGCTTTTCGTCAGTGAAAAGCGCGATAAAGGGAAAGTTACTTTGAGCAAAAAAAATAAAAGTTTCAGTTCCGTCAACAGCCAAAACAAAAGATACATGCTCCACCCGCTTTTTCTTTTGACGAAGCAGGCGCAAAAGAAAAAGCTATCAAAAAGAAAACGCCGGTATAAGGATTTCGCGCTCTGCGGAGCGCGACCGCCGGCACCGGCGGCTCGTGCAAGCCTTTGAAAAGGCTTGACCTAAACTTTAGTAAAAAGGCGGGCGAAAACTTTAGCTATGGCGGAAAAAGTCCGGTGTGCATGAAAGCTTTGTTCATGAGTGCGAGCCGGCAAAACATCAAAAAGAGAACCTCCGGCAGGAAGTTCTCTTTTTCGTTTTTACTCTGCGCTTTCAGCCGCATTTGCTTCGGAAGCCGCCGTTGTAACAGCCGCAAATTCCGATTCGGTTGCGCCCTCTTCTCCGACTTCCTTGACCTCGATATTATTATAAATATCAAGACCTGTGCCGGCAGGAATCAGCTTACCGATAATAACATTTTCCTTAAGACCGATGAGATGGTCAACCTTACCCTTGATTGCAGCCTCTGTAAGCACCTTTGTTGTCTCCTGGAAAGAAGCCGCGGAGAGGAATGATTCCGTCTGCAATGCCGCCTTTGTGATACCGAGGAGGACAGGCGTTGAGGTTGCGGGGCGGAGCGTCTTTTCTCCCGCCGCGATTCTCGCCTCTATCTTCTCGTTCTCTTCGAGGAGCTCTGTATGGTCGATTATCGAACCCATGAGCAGATCCGTATCGCCGCCGTCCTCTACGCGCACCTTGCGCGTCATCTGGCGGGCAATAACCTCGATATGCTTATCGTTTATCTCGATATCCTGCATGCGGTAAACACGCTGGATTTCGCGGATGATATAATCGTAAACAGCGGAAAGTCCGTTGATTCTCGTGATATCGGCAGGGCTCATATTTCCCTCGGTGAGTACATCGCCGCGGTTTACATAAGCGCCGTCCTCGATAAGAATCTGGATGCCGTAAGGAATCGGATATACCACATCTTCGCCTGTCTCTGCGGAAGAAATAACGATATTTCTCGAGCGCTTTGCATCGACAAAGTGAGCAATACCGGAAACCTCGGAAACAGTAGCCGTCTTTTTCGGCTTGCGCGCCTCAAAGACCTCCGTAACTCTCGGCAGACCCTGTGTAATATCGCTTCCCGCGATACCGCCCGTATGGAAAGTACGCATCGTAAGCTGTGTACCGGGTTCGCCTATAGACTGAGCCGCGATGATACCGACAGCTTCGCCTATGCTTACGGTCTTGCCTGTTGCAAGGTCGGAGCCGTAGCAATGAGCGCATACGCCGTACTTGCATTTACACTTGAGTATGGAGCGGACATAAACCTTTGTTATGCCTGCATTCACGATGCTCTGCGCCTGCTCAAGCGTGAGCATGTCACCGTGGTGAGCAAGCACCTCGCCGGTCTGCGGATTTACGACATCATTTATGACAAATCTGCCGGGCAGTCTGTTTACGAGCGGCTCGATAACCTCGTTGCCGTCGCCCATTACATCTGCCACCCAGATACCCTCTGTAGTGCCGCAGTCCTCTTCTCTTACGATGACATCCTGCGATACATCAACAAGTCGTCTTGTGAGGTAACCGGAGTCTGCCGTTTTCAGAGCCGTATCGGAAAGGGATTTACGGGAGCCTCTTGCACCCGAGAAGTACTCGAGAACATTCATGCCCTCACGGAAGTTACTCTTTATCGGGATTTCCATGGTACGGCCTGTTGCCGAGAACATCAAACCACGCATACCTGCGAGCTGACGCATCTGGCTCATTGAACCACGGGCACCGGAGTCACTCATCATGTTGATAGGATTGTATCTGTCAAGACATTCCTGAAGCGCGTCGGTAACATCCTTTGTCGTCTGCTCCCAGACATTGATAACGCTCTTATAGCGTTCCTCTTCGGAGAGAAGTCCTCGACGGAAGTCGCGCTGGATACGGTCTACTTTCTTCTCTGCTTCCGCAATGAGAGTTTTCTTCTCGGAAGGAACCGTCATATCCGAAACGGATATGGAGATGGATGCCTTTGTGGAATACTTGAAACCGTTTGCCTTTATCGCGTCGAGAACGCGTGCGGCAATGACGGGACCGTGCTTTCTTATTGTTCTGTCAACTATCTGACCGAGCTGCTTCTTCTTCGTCGTGAACATGATTTCGAGGTCAAGCAGCTTGGAGGGGTCGCTTCTGTCCACAAAACCGAGGTCCTGCGGGATAGGAGCGTTGAATATCAGTCTGCCGAGCGTGGCGTCGATAAGACCCGTGTGGGTAACGCCGTCTATCTCGCGGGAAACGCGCACCTTGATAGGCGCATGCATGCCGAGCAGACCGTTTGCATAAGCCATCATGGCTTCGTCAAAATCTCTGAATATGCTTCCCTCTCCGGGTTCGCCCGCGCGGTCTATGGTCAGGTAATAAGAACCGAGCACCATATCCTGCGAAGGAACCGTTACGGCTTTACCGTCAACAGGCTTCAAGAAGTTGTTTGCGGAAAGCATGAGGAAGCGCGCCTCTGCCTGCGCTTCGCTGGAAAGCGGAATATGAACAGGCATCTGGTCGCCGTCGAAGTCGGCATTGAATGCCGAGCAAACGAGCGGATGGAGCTTTATCGCTCTGCCCTCTACGAGCACAGGCTCGAATGCCTGAATGGAAAGTCTGTGAAGCGTAGGAGCACGGTTGAGAAGCACGGGATGGTCCTTGATGACCGTCTCGAGTGCATCCCAGATTTCGGGGCTTGCTTTCTCCACCTTTTTCTTTGCGTCCTTGATGTTGGAGGCGCTCTGCGTCTCGACAAGGCGCTTCATAACGAACGGCTTGAAGAGCTCGAGAGCCATCTCTTTCGGAAGTCCGCACTGATAAATCTTCAGCGAAGGACCTACGACGATAACGGAACGGCCGGAATAGTCGACACGCTTACCGAGCAGGTTCTGACGGAAGCGTCCCTGCTTACCGCGGAGCATCTCGGAAAGAGACTTGAGCGGACGGTTGCTGGAACCGCCTGTGACGGGCTTGCCGCGTCTGCCGTTATCGATGAGGGCGTCTACCGCCTCCTGAAGCATACGCTTTTCGTTTCTGATGATTATTTCCGGCGCATAAAGCTCGGTGAGCTTCTTGAGTCGGTTGTTTCTGTTGATAACTCTGCGATAGAGATCGTTTATATCCGTTGTCGCGAATCTGCCGCCGTCCAGCTGTACCATCGGGCGGATATCCGGCGGGATAACGGGAATGACATCGAGTATCATCCACTCGGGGCGGTTGCCGGACTTTCTGAATGCCTCGACAACCTCGAGTCTCTTTATAATGCGGAGCTTTTTCTGACCGCCCGCCGTGGCAAGTTCAGCCTTAAGCTGCTCGGAAAGCTTCTCTATATCTATTTCGCAGAGGAGCTCTTTCACAGCCTCGGCACCCATGCCTACGCGGAAATCGTTCTCGTATTTCTCATACATTTCGCGGTATTCGCGCTCGGAGAGGAGCTGCATCTTCTCGAGGGGCGTATTGCCGGGGTCGAGAACGATATACTGCGCGAAATAGAGTACCTTTTCAAGGAGCCTCGGAGAAAGGTCGAGAAGCAGACCTATACGGGAGGGTATAGCGCGGAAATACCATATATGAGATACCGGAGCGGCAAGCTCGATATGACCCATTCTCTCGCGGCGCACTTTCTTTGTCGTAACCTCAACGCCGCACTTTTCGCAGACTTTTCCCTTATAGCGGACTCTCTTGTACTTTCCGCAGAGACATTCCCAGTCCTTTGTCGGACCGAAGATTTTCTCGCAGAAAAGACCGTCCTTTTCGGGGCGAAGCGTTCTGTAGTTTATGGTCTCGGGCTTGGTAACCTCGCCGCTTGACCAGCTTCTTATCATTTCAGGGGACGCAAGTCCTATTTTAATCGAATTAAAAACCTGTTTTCCCATTTTGCATTTCCCCCTTTCTTATTTCATATCGTCATCGTCGGCGAAGTCCTCTTCGTCGTCGAATTCATCGTCATCGAAGTCAAAATCATCATCGTCATCGTCGCCGCCCGCAAATTCGGATTCGGGGTCGTCGATGATGGTGATATGCTCGTCGTCATCCTCGCCCTCAACCGTTCTGCCGATGTCGTCCATGGAAACGGTGGTAGGTGTATCGTCGAGGTCGTCGCCGATGGAAGAAAGTGCTATCTCCTCGCCGTTTTCATCGAGAACTCTGATATCGAGCGCCAGCGACTGAAGCTCTTTTACAAGCACGCGGAACGATTCCGGAACGCCGGGCGTCGGGATATTCTGACCCTTTACGATAGCCTCATATGCCTTTACACGACCCGTGACATCGTCACTCTTGACCGTAAGGATTTCCTGAAGCGTGTAAGCCGCGCCGTAAGCCTCGAGAGCCCATACTTCCATTTCTCCGAAACGCTGACCGCCGAACTGTGCTTTACCGCCGAGAGGCTGCTGCGTAACGAGAGCATAAGGACCTGTGGAGCGCGCGTGAATCTTATCGTCTACAAGGTGATGGAGCTTGAGATAGTACATGATGCCGACCGTAACGGGGTTATCGAATGCCTCGCCCGTTCTGCCATCGTAAAGAATCTGCTTGCCGTCTACGGTTTTCAGCTTCTTCTCCGCTATCTTCTCGGCTACAAGCGCCTTGTTTGCGAGCTTATCCTCGCCGAATTCTATATATTTCTTTTCGCCCGTTTCCTCGTCGGTGACCTCTTCATAGAATTTTCTGCCCTTGAGCACATCGCTCGGGAGAACATCTCTGTAAAGTCCGGCAAGGGTGAGCGCCTCTGTGATATCGCTTTCCTTCGCACCGTCGAAGGCAGGCGTCATGACCTTGAAGCCGAGATGCTTTGCGGCGATACCGAGATGCACCTCGAGCACCTGACCGATATTCATTCGGGAAGGAACGCCCAGAGGATTCAGCACGATATCGAGCGGCGTACCGTCTGCAAGATAAGGCATATCCTCGGGAGGAAGTATGCGGGAAACGACACCTTTGTTACCGTGGCGTCCCGCCATCTTATCGCCGACGGAGATCTTTCTCTTCTGCGCGATATAGACACGAACCGTCTTGTTTACGCCGGGAGAAAGCTCATCGGAATTTGCGCGTGAGAATACCTTTACATCCACAACGATACCGCTTTCGCCGTGCGGCAGGCGGAGCGAAGTATCGCGAACCTCGCGTGCCTTTTCGCCGAATATGGCGCGAAGCAGTCTCTCCTCGGGAGTAAGCTCCGTTTCGCCCTTGGGCGTAACCTTACCTACGAGTATATCGCCCGCGTGAACATCCGTACCTATGCGGATGATACCGTCGGCATCGAGGTCCTTGAGCGCGTCCTCGCCGCAGTTCGGAATTTCTCTTGTGATTTCCTCCGGACCGAGCTTGGTGTCTCTTGCTTCCGTATTGTATTCTTCTATATGGATAGATGTATAAACATCGTTGCGAACGAGATTTTCATTGAGCAGAACGGCGTCCTCGTAGTTATAGCCTTCCCATGTCATGAAGCCGATTAGGGCATTCTTGCCGAGGGAGATTTCGCCGTTTGAGGTAGCGGGACCATCCGCTATTACATCGCCCTTCTCGACTCTGTCGCCGAGATTTACTATAGGTCTCTGGTTTACGCAGGTGCCGACATTGGAGCGCTTGAACTTCAGGAGAGCATATCTGTCCTTCTGTCCGTCATCGCGGCACACTATGACCTCGTCTGAGGATACTCTGTCAACATATCCGCCTTCCTTGGCTATAACGCAGACACCGGAGTCTATCGCCGCCTTGTATTCCATGCCGGTACCTACTATCGGAGATTCCGTCATCATGAGCGGAACAGCCTGCTTCTGCATATTCGAACCCATGAGCGCACGGGAGTTATCGTCGTTTTCAAGGAACGGAATGAAGCCTGTGGCAACGGAGATGAGCATCTTCGGCGAAACATCCATGTAGTCTACCTTGGATGCGTCGACTTCGACTATCTCCGACTTGTCTCTTGCAGTTACCTTGCGGTTTATGAATCTGCCCTCTTCATCGAGAGGCTCGTTTGCCTGGGCAACGATATAGTTGTCCTCGACATCGGCTGTCATGTATTCGACATTATCGGTGACGACGCCCGTCGCCTTGTCAACCTTGCGGAAAGGCGCCTCGATGAAGCCGTAGTCGTTTATTCTCGCGTAGCATGCGAGATATGAGATAAGACCGATATTAGGACCTTCAGGCGTCTCTATCGGGCATATGCGTCCGTAGTGAGTATAATGTACATCGCGGACTTCGAACGATGCACGGTCTCTGGAAAGACCGCCGGGACCGAGCGCGGAAAGACGGCGCTTGTGAGTAAGCTCGGCAAGCGGGTTGTTCTGGTCCATGAACTGGGAGAGCTGTGACGAACCGAAAAATTCGCGTATCGCCGCCACAACGGGACGGATATTGATAAGTCCCTGAGGCGTGAGGCTGTCCGCATCCTGAATGGTCATGCGCTCTTTTATTATCTTATCCATGCGGGAGAAGCCGATTCTGAGCTGATTCTGAATAAGCTCGCCCACAGCACGGATTCTTCTGTTTCCGAGATGGTCGATATCGTCGGGATTGCCTATGCCGTGTGCAAGGCAGATGAGATAGTTCATCGAAGCGAAGATATCGTCCTTTGTGATATGCTTGGGAGAAAGCTCGGCTGCTCTCGCTTTTGCCTCCGCCTTAATCTTTTCGGCATCGCCGCCGCATTCCTCCATGATGGAGAGCAGGAGACTGAGCTTTACATGCTCGTTTATGCCGCAATCGCGCAGGTCATAGCCGAGAACATCCTTGGCATCGACCATACCGTTGCCGAATACCTTTATTTCTTTGCCGTCACCGATATCGACATAAGCCTCGTTCACGCATGCGTGCTCAATGACCATAGCCTCATCGTATGTGAGCGTTTTTCCCGCATCGAATATAAGCTCGCCGGTTATGGGATTGACAACCGGACGCGTGAGCGTTCTGCCTGTGATTCTCTTGCCTATCGCGGTTTTCTTGTCAAATTTGTATCTGCCGACAGCACCGAGATCATAGTGCTTCTGGTCGAAGAACATATTATTTATGAGTATCTGCGCGCTTTCAACTATCGCAGGCTCGCCGGGACGGAGCTTTTTGTATATTTCCTTGAGCGCCTCTTCATAGGGAGAGGTACCGTTCTTGTCCGCCTCGTTCTGCATTCCGTCTTTTTCAAGGGTGGCAAGTATTTTGGGGTCGTCGCCGTAAACGGAGCGTACTCCCGTGGAGGATGCCGTTGCTTCCTCGAGTGCACGGATAAGTATTGTAGCGGGTATTTTTCTGTTCTTGTCTATACGGACCCAGCAAACATCATTGAGGTCTGTCTCATACTCGAGCCATGCGCCGCGGTAAGGGATGACAGTAGCTTTCACTATCATCTTGCCTGTCTTGTCCATCGCGGTTTCGTAGTACATGCCCGGGGAGCGTACAAGCTGGGAAACGACGACTCTCTGCGCGCCGTTTATGATAAATGTACCCTCATCGGTCATCAGCGGGAAATCTCCCATGAAGAGATCCTGTTGCTTTACTTCGCCTGTACTCTTGTTTGTGAGTCTGACAGTAACTCTGAGCGGGGCTGCATAGTTGGCGTCTCTCTCCTTGCATTCCTCTATGGAATACTTGGGCGTTGCGTCTATGGAGAAGTCCACAAACTCGATAACGAGATTTCCGGAATAATCCACGATAGGCGAAACATCTGAGAGAACCTCTCTGATACCCTTTTCAATGAGCCATCCGTAGGACTTCTTCTGCACCTCGAGAAGATCGGGCATATCGATGATGTCCTTTACCTTAGCATAGCTCATTCTGATGTTTTTGCCAAGCTGCTGGGGTTTGATTCTCATATAATCACTCCATTCATAATTTAGCTTGCCTTGATTTTTGCGCAAAAATCTTTGTTTTCACTTGCTTTTACCGCCTTTTCCGCGCCTTTTGATTTCGCAGTCGGCTAAAAATGGCGATAGCATAAGCAATTATAATGCAGTTTATAAGTATACCACCCATTTTTCAATATGTCAAGAGTAAATTACCACTTTTTTTAAATAAATATTGACTTTTTTGTCTGAAGATAATATAATTAAATTAAATTCGCTAAAAAGAGGGCGAAAAACGCCCTCCGAATACATTTTTTCAGGAAATGAGGACACTTTTTCATGAAATGGACTTCTCTAAACGATATCCGAGAGAAATTTCTCTCGTTTTTTGAGTCGAAAGGGCATCTCCGCCACGACAGCTATTCGCTTATCCCCGAGGGCGACAAGTCGCTTCTGCTCATAGTTGCGGGCATGGCTCCGCTCAAAAAGTATTTTACGGGCGAGGCTACTCCGCCCTGCCGCCGCATGACGACCTGTCAGCGCTGCATCCGTACAAACGATATAGAAAATGTCGGCTACACGGCGCGCCACGGCACATATTTCGAAATGCTCGGCAACTTCTCTTTCGGCGATTATTTCAAGGAGGAGGCTCTGCCGTGGGCTTGGGAATTCCTCACCAAGGTTCTCGAAATCCCCGAGGACAAGCTCTGGCCCTCCATCTACGAAAAAGACGACGAAGCTTTCGAAATCTGGAATAAGAAGATAGGCGTTCCCGCCGAGCGCATAATCCGCCTCGGCAAAGAGGACAACTTCTGGGAGCACGGCAGCGGTCCCTGCGGTCCCTGCTCCGAGATATATTTCGACCGCGGCGAAAAGTACGGCTGCGGCAAGCCCGACTGCAAGCCCGGCTGCGACTGCGACAGATACATGGAGATATGGAACAATGTTTTCTCGCAGTTCAATAACGACGGCAACGGCAATTACACGGAGCTTGCGCAGAAGAATATAGACACGGGCATGGGACTCGAGCGTCTCGCCTGCGTAATGCAGGGCGTGGACAGCATGTTCGATGTCGATACCATTCAGAATATCATCTCCGCCATCAGCAAAAAGGCGGGAATAAAGTACAGGGAGAATGAGAAAGCCGATATCTCCATGCGTATCATAGCGGACCATATGCGCGCTTCGTCTTTCCTTATCGCCGACGGCGTAATGCCCTCGAACGAGGGTCGCGGCTATGTCCTGCGCCGACTCATCCGTCGCGCCTGCCGCCATGGCAGACTTCTCGGCATAAAGGGTGCTTTCCTCGATGATATCATCAAAGTTGTGGCGCACGAAAACAAGAGCGCATACCCGATGCTCACGGAAAAACTCGATTATATCTGCAAGATTGCGGGACTCGAGGAGGAGCGCTTCTCGAGAACGGTCGAATCCGGCATGAACCTGCTCGAAAATCTGATGAGCGCCGCCGAGGAAAACGGAACGAAAACCATCTCGGGCGCCGATACTTTCAAGCTTTCCGATACCTACGGCTTCCCGATAGACCTCACGCGTGAGATTGCCGCGGAGCGCGGCATCGCCATCGACGAAGAAGGCTACAAAGAGAATCTCGCCGAGCAGAAGCGTCGCGCAAGAGAGGCGCGCGGCAATATCGGAGGCTGGGACGGCAAGACAGCCGATACGCTTTCCGATATCGCAAAGACAGCGTTCGTCGGCTATGACAAGCTTGAAACAAAGGCAAAAGTGCTCGCGCTCATCGATTGCGAAACGGACGAGCGCACCGACATCGCCTCGGGAAAGGCGGTAGTCATTACCGACAGCACCGTTTTCTACGGAGAAGGCGGCGGTGAAGTCGGCGACACAGGCACGCTCCTCGGCGAAAACGCCAAGGCAAATATCACCGATACAAAGAAAAAAGACGGCATTTACATGCACATCTGTGATATATATGAGGGTTCGCTTTCCGTCGGCGACGAGATAACAATAGCCGTAGACACAAACCGCCGTGCCGCAATAAAGCGCAACCACAGCGCAGTTCACCTGCTCGATGCGGCTCTGCGCAGAGTTCTCGGCGACCATATAGCGCAGGCGGGCTCCTATGTTGACGAATACCGCGGCAGATTCGATTTCACTCATTTCGCCGCAGTAACGCCCGACGAGCTGAAAAAAGCCGAGCGCATGATAAACGAAGTCATCCTCTCCGATATCAAAGCCGATATTTTTGAGACGGATATAGAAACGGCAAAGAAATCCGGTGCCATCGCCCTCTTCGGCGAGAAATACGGAAGCACCGTACGCGTAGTGAAGTTCGGCGATTTCTCGAGCGAGCTATGCGGCGGATGCCATGTAGGCGCAACGGGCGAAATAGGTCTTTTCCGCATAGTTTCGGAAAGCTCCGTTGCCGCAGGCACGCGCCGCATAGAAATAATGACCGGTATGAACGCATACAATGCCGTTCTCGAGAGCGAAAAGCTTCTCTCCGATACGGCGGCGGCTCTCAAGGTCAGCGGCACGGCGGAAATCCCCGCAAAAATAGCCGCAAATGCCGACGAGCTGAAGTCTCTGCGCAAGGAAAACGAGGCTCTCTCCGTAAAGCTCGCTTCCGGCAAGGTCACGGAAATGCTTGCCGATGCAAAGAGCGTAGATATGCTCCGCGTGGCAACGCTGAAGAGCGAACTTCCGCTCGATGCTCTCCGTTCACTTGGCGATGAGGTCAAGGCAAACAATCCCGATATCGTAGCCATCATGTGCACTACGGCGGGCGGCAAGCTGAATATAGTCACCGTCTGCGGCAAGGATGCCGTTGCGCACGGCGTTCGCGCGGGCGATGTAGTAAAGAAGATTTGCTCCGTTGTCGGCGGTGGCGGCGGCGGCAAGCCCGACAGCGCAACAGCCGGCGGCAAATGCCCCGAGAAGCTTGACGAAGCACTCGGCTGTGCATGCGATTTCGTGAAGTCGCTTATTAAATAATAAGGAGAGAAAAAATGGAAAACTGTCTTTTCTGCAAAATAGCCGAGGGCGCTATCCCCTCCTCCAAGGTTTATGAGGATGAGAAAATCCTCGCTTTCCGCGATATAAATCCGCAGGCTCCCGTCCATATTCTCGTCATCCCGAAAGTGCATATCTCGGGTGCCGACGAAATAACGGGCGAAAACAGCGGCATCGTGGCATACATCTTTGAGAAGATTCCCGCCATCGCGAAATCCGCGGGTCTGACCTCGGGCTACCGCATAATATCAAACTGCGGTCCCGATGCCTGCCAGAGCGTGCCCCACCTGCACTTCCATATCCTCGGCGGTGCGAAGCTCGCAGACAAAATGGCATAAAAATAAAATAGGAAAGGCGCTGTGAACTCACAGCGCCTTTTTGATGTTGCCGTATATTTACAAATAAAAGATTATTTACTGTTTTTCCCACATTTTCGGAGTGACGGTATACTGTTTTCGATACCAATCCGCGCCGTCATCGTGATACCAATATTCAATATCGGTTGAGCTGCCGTCGGCATAGGGGTCAGTCGGGCTGTAGAACACAATATTCCAGTCTTTAATCTGTGTCTCAGTGAAGCCGTCAACTCGTTTGTCATCAAATTTCTCGTAACCGTAGTATATCTTTTCGGGGGCGTTTTCACTTTCCATCAGTTGGTTCATAAATCTTGCACTGACAGGGCCGCTGACGACCCATTCCTTGTGTGTTGAGTTATTGATAACCTTGAAAGTATCGTTAGTGTTCAAAAACGCCTCACAATCGACAAACCGAACATTTTCGCCGATGATGATTTCTTCCAGATTTGTACAATCAGTGAACATCCCTGCGGGAATGTTTACCACGCCGTTTCCTATAACAACTTTTTTCAGGCTTTTACACTGCGCAAACACACGACCGCTATTGCTGTAATAGCTAAAAGCCCTATCAGCAGGGGCATTAGAATACTCGGCATACCAATATTCGCCCATTTCCTTCACCGTATCGGGAATCACAATTTCTTCGATGGCGGTACGCCAAAATGCGCCCGACATGATATTTTGAACCGAGTCACCGATGGTAACTTTTTTGAGATTGCTGCACTTTGCAAATGTTTGATACGGAATCACCGTGATGTTATCGATCGTAACCTCGCTGATACCCTTACACAGTTCGAAAAGATTCCCGCCGAAACCGTTTCCGATTGTGGCACCGTCTTTTTCCCAATTCGCATCGCCTGCGGCAGCGTGAAGAATGCCTCCGCCGTTAATATGAAGCTTGAATGTCTTGCCGTCATAGCTGTCAGCCTCACGGTCCACCCAACCGGGTAAATCGTAATATTCTGCTTGAGTGATAACATATCCGTGTTCGTCTGCAGCCATTCTTGTGCTATGATTTACATAAAGCAAAGGCATCGTGAGGTCTTCAAGGTTTGCGCAGTTTGAAAATGCTTTGTGACCGATTGAGGTAACTTCTGGGGAGAGCACAATTTCAGAAACATTTTTAAGGTTGGCAAATGCCATTTTCCCGATAGCTCCGCCGTTTACGGTGACCTTTTTAAGAGTTGTCGGAATTGCACCTGCCGCTTCAGCCTCGGCGTTGCTTGCATAGCCGAAAAGATAACCGAGATTTGTGTTGCGCGTCACCGTATTGTCTGAAGCAAGGTAAGGCAGAGCGAGCTCCTTAAGCGAGCGGCAGTTCGCAAGCGCGCCCTCATTTATGCGGTTGAACACGGAGGAAATTGTGAGATTTGTTACGCTGTTCCAATTCTCAACGCCCATAAGCATGCAGAATTTTGTGCCTTTGTTGTCGATATTGTAGTTCTCATCCACAACATAGTAAAATCCCTCAAATTCCGGCTTCAGTGTCCAGTCGGCGTAGAGCACTATAGTGCCCGTGGTCCCCGCGGGAATTCCGTCCTCGCCGACAAAATCGCCGTAAGGGCTGTTCAGTCTCCATCCGTTGAAATCATAATCATATTTCTCGAGCGGAAGAGGGTGTATCGCATCCCTCACATCGTAGATATCGACATTGCTGTTCCGAACGCCCTTGGTGTTTTCATATATAATCGGATAACGCTCAGCCTCAAAAACAGGATACAGAGTGATGTCGCAGGGTTTTGATGTGTCTATATTGAGGACAGCATCTCCCATCTTATCTCTCCAGTATCTGAATATATAACCCTTTATGATAAGCGGCTGCAGTTTCACACTGCCCTCCGCAAGAGGGAAAGACGACGGGTTCGGATTTGTATATTGTGCATCCAGCAGCTCTTTGCAATTGTATGTCACATTTATGCGATTGTCAAGCATGGCGGATGCGAGCGCATCGGTCTTATAATTGAACTTTATCTGCGCGCTCGCGCCGTAGCGGAGCATATCTCTGAGCATTTTTATGAGATTTTCGTCGTCTGTTCCCGTAACGCCATCGACAAGTCCCAGCATTCGCGCGGCGTATGTGCAGATGCTGTAGTCTTTGGGAGCACCCTCGTACTTTACACCGCCGAGCTCAACATAAGGAGTAGCTGTTACTATATCGCCCATCTCCTTAGCCACAAGGTCCTTGTATATCACCACGTAGTATTCTTTTCCGGCAATCGTCTCCTTCTCTGTAGCGACGATATCGACAGGCGCTTTGCTGCCGTCTGCGCGCTCTATCTTCAGACCTACATTTTCCATGGTTATGCCGGGAGCATTGATGACATCAACGGCATACAGAATATATACCTGATTGCCGAATTCGAGATTGCAGGCGAAAATTTCCGCCGTCGGCGTTGTTTCTCCGTCCGCATTCAGCGCAAGGCAGAAGGCAAATAGCATCACCAGCGTCAGCGCGGCAATAAGAAGTTTCTTTTTCATGTGATCGTTTCCTTTCTTATAATATCGGTTTCGGCACGGAGGATTTCGCATTTAAATCATCAAAATTCAACCGCTCAATTATATTATACTGCAAAATTCCGCATCTGTCAATACATTTTCTGCCATTAAATAAAAAAGGTGCCGTTGCTCACAGCACCCTATTTGCGGAAATTCGTCTTTCGGAAAACGCGGGTCACTCGTCCTTGTCGTCAATTTTGGCGAAAGCATTTATGCCGCTCTTGACATTGATATCCCACTGTCCTCTGTCCGGCGTTGATGTTATTATAATATCCTCATCTGCCAGTGCGATTATGTCCAGCTTCGGCATTTCAAATATTTCTTTCACAGCGTTCACCTTACCCCATTTATTTTTGTATGCTGTCCGCGCCTTCGCGCAGAAGCGATGTTCATCTTCAAATATATTTTACAATAAACCCGACCGTTTGTCAAGTGTTTTTTGAAAAAATTATCAGCTCATATATTATATAAAAAATGAAAGAAAAACGCAAAAATCCCAGCCGAAAACGAAAGAATAAAAGCCAAAGCATCGCGAAACAATAAAATAAGCGAATATTCCGCGAAAATGCCGAAATATTTTCGAAATATTCACAATCAAATGAAAAAATTTCCAAATTATTCAAAATAGCAAAGAAATTTTAAAAAAAGTATTGTAAAAAATTCATGAATATGGTACAATACTGCATAATAATTATTTTTATACGGCTTTTTGAGGCATTATATTCAGAATCCGCATAAATTGAATTATTGCTTGCAGGCACAGCCTGTAAATCAAAATATTTTTCAGGAGGAAAAACAGATGAAAAAAGTTTTAGCTTTGGTTCTTGTGGCTCTCATGGTATTCGCTCTGTTTGCTTGCGGCAAAAAAGAGGACGTAAAGCCCGTTGAGTATCAGCCGATTGACCCTGCAGATGCAGTTGCTCACAAGGACTTCACTTCCGTTTATTCTAAAATCGGAAGCAAGGTTACCATCGACATGGTAGAAGAAGACAAGGAAACAGGTCTTGCTTATGTTACAGTCGACGGTACAAAATACGAACTCGGTATGGACTTCCTCTCTATGGCAATGGTTTACAATACCACGCCCGTAGCAGACAAGACATCCACCGATGTTTACAACGAATGGTGGAAGCTCTACATTCAGAGATGGAACTACCTCGTTCCCGAGGTTCCGCTTTATTCCAACCAGTACTTCGATCTTTACAATGCAAAGATTGAGAACTTCGTTACAACTCCTTACTGGGGTCCCGCAGACGCTATCGTTGCCGCTAAGGTAAAGGCAGGCGCTGCAAACTCCGTAATCCTCGGCAGCTCTACGGACCTTTCCGGTGCTTTCCGTAACTCTTCTTTCGGTAAGTCCAGCCCCGGCGCATCCGACCTCGATATCCAGAACCTCACCTCCGGCTATGACACAATCATGGCTGATAAGAACGGCGAATACAACTGGAACATGGGCGCTCTCGCAGAGATTCCTACTTCCGTTGTAAACGAAGACGGCACGCTCACTTATACAATCAAGATAAGAAGCGACCTCGTATTCAGCGACGGTTCCGCTATCACGGCAAAGAACTATGTTGCATCCGTTCTTGCAAACAGCTCTCCCGTTGCAGTTGAGGCAGGCGCAGTAGGCAACGCAGGTACAACTCTCGTTGGCTTCGACGCTTTCAAGGCTTATACAGGTACAAACGACGGCGAAAAGAACGACAAGGATGTTACAGCTACAAAGTACTTCGCAGGCGTAAAGCTTATCGATGACTACACCTTCTCTTTCACATACACACCTGACTATGCAGGCTACTATTATGCTATAGTAAACGCAGGCGCATCTCCCGTACCGCTCGCTCTCTACCTCGGCGCTAACGGCGACATCGTAGTTGACCCCGAGACAAAGGCTTGCGGACTCAACGATGCTTTCTATGCCAAAGAGACAAAGGACGGCAAGGATTCTTACACAGTAGCCGCTGAAATCGTGGCTAACCTCAAGTGGAATTCCGCTCTTCCCTACTCCGGTCCTTATGTAGTTTCCAACTACGACGAGTCTACACTTACAGCTACACTTAAGCTCAACCCCAACTATCCCGGCGACGATGCCCGCGGCAAGGCTTCCATCGAGACTATCACATACATCAAGGTTGTTGAAGAGACACAGCTGGATATGTTCACGAAGGGTCAGGTTGATGTTATCGCAGGTATCACAGGCGGTGACGCAACAAAGGCTGCTCTCAAGATTGTTGAATCAGACCCCAGCAAGTATGCTGAGACTCACTACGACCGCGCAGGCTACGGTAAGCTCGGCTTCCGTGCAGACTTCGGTCCTACAGGTATGACAGAAGTTCGTCAGGCTATCATTTACACCATCAACCGTCCTGAGTTCGCTCAGACATTCACAGGCGGTTACGGTGCCGTTGTTCACGGTCCTTACTATACAGGCTCCGCTGCTTATATAGCAAACAAGGATACAATCAATATCAACCAGTACAACTACAGCTCTGACAACGCTATTGCGGTTCTCGAGGCAGCAGGCTGGAAGTACAATGTGGAAGGCAAGGCTTTCGACGCTGCAAAGGACGCTGTCCGCTACAAGAAGCTCTCCGGCTACGAGCTCTCTCTCGATAACCTCAACTTCAAGTCTACAGACGGTAAGTACAAGACAGTCAAGATAGACGGCGAATACTATATGCCTCTCGCAATCAACTGGTTCGGCACACAGCCCAACTCAGTTACAGACCAGCTTCTCACAGCATGGCAGACAAACCCCGCTTCCACAACAGCTATCGGTATGTATATCACATATACTTCCACCGATTTCAATAAGGGTCTCTACGGTGAATACCAGCACAAGACAGAATCAGGCTACGACGGCACACCGAAGCTCAATGCAATCAACTTTGCTACAGGCTTCACATCCGCTGTTTATGACTATGCATTCAACTGGTCTATTGACCCCGATATGGAACTGTACAGCGCAGCATTCATCAAGGATGAAGCTGACTTCTTCGAGAACTACAGCAAATAATCCGCAAAGAAACGCAAATAAAATTTAAAGGCGAAAGCCTTCATACCTTGCAGGAATGACGCCTCGTGCGTCATTCCTGCAAAGTCGTATATATATGCGTTTTTTTGCCGCGTAAATCAGGCGGCATGGCGTTGGTTCGACAGTATTCGCGGCACAAAAATGCATATATATAAAAGATTTTTATAATTTTCCGGGAGGACACAATGGGAAAATACTTAGTTAAAAGACTGCTGTATATCATACTTGTATTCTTTATCCTTTCCCTTATGCTTTTTCTCATCTACAATATGCTGCCTATAGACAAGGCGGCGAAAACGGCAACCGAGGAAGTAAAGGCAAGCAAGGGCAAGCTCAATTACGAGGAGCGGTATGAATTCTGGCAAAAGAAATACGGCACAAACGGTACAAAGCTCGAGCGCTACGGCAGATGGATAGGCATCTATCCCTATGACGACGGCACATTCAACGGTATACTTCAGGGCAATCTCGGCGATTCCGCTATATACAACAAGCCTGTTGCCGAGGTTATCAGGGAGCCGATGAAAAATACCATTTTCATAAATATTTTCGCGACTATCCTCGCGCTCGGCATAACTATACCGCTCGGTATTTTCTGCGCAGTGAAGCGCGGCTCAAAGCGCGATGTAGCCGTTCAGGTCGGAACAGTCGTGGGCTACAGCCTGCCGACCTTTATCATAGCCATAGTATTCATCTGGCTTTTTGCCGTCGTGCTCGGGTGGTTCCCCGTCTCGGGAATGATAACGGCAGGCAGTCTTGAGTGGACACCGTGGCAGCAGTTCTGGGACAAGATGTACCATCTCGCCCTGCCGCTGATAGTAATGACCTTCTGTTCGCTCGGCGGCATGACAAGATATGTCCGTGCCTCCATGATTGAGGCGCTCTCGATGGACTGCATCAGAACAGCGAGAGCAAAAGGTCTGCGCGAGCGCGTTGTCATCTACAGTCATGCGTGGAGAAATGCGCTTCTCCCCGTGGTAACGCTCATCATAGGCTGGTTCCTCGGAATATTCAGCGGCTCTCTGATGATAGAAAACATCTTTGCGCTCAACGGCATAGGCAGAACATATTTTCAGGCACTCACAAATAACGACAACGAAATAGTGCTTGCTCTTCAGATGTTCTACATATTCATTTCTCTCGCGGGCAACCTCTTCATAGATATCATCTACGGTCTCGTAGACCCGCGTATCAGAGTCAATAAGTAAAGGAGGCGGATTTATAATGGCAAAAGATAAAAAGCAGAAAGAAAATAAATCCGCTCGCGGCGGTTTCAAGATAGGTCGCTGGTTCTCGAGAATGTTCATGGGCGCGAGCAAGGAGCTTTCCGATAGCGAAATCTTCGCCGTGGAAAAGCTGGAGTCTCCCTCCAAGCTTGCAGTCAAGGCATTTTTCAGGCGCAAAATAGCGGTCGTTTCTCTCGTAGTGCTTATAGCTATGTTCATACTCGTTTTTGTCGGTCCGCTCTTTCTTCCGATGGATGTAAACTTCATTGATGCAAATCAGGCGAATATCGCTCCCAATATGACAATGCGCAAGGTTCCGGCAGGCATGAAAAACAATATCGCGAGCATCTCCGGAACATCGCTTTTTTCCGTCGGCGTGAGCGAGGATAACAACATATATTTATGGGGATATCCCAAAAACACGCTTTCAAAGGTTGACTATTCCGAGATTCCGGAAGAGCTGAAAGACGGCAAAACCTATATGGCTTCCGCGGGAAATGACCATGTCATCGCGATAAGCACATCGGGCAAGCTCATCGGCTGGGGTGTAAATTCCCGCGGTCAGTACGGATATTTCAAAGGCAACAAGGACGACCCTGTAATCCAGTGTCCCGTAGACCTGATAGAAAACGGCGTCGAAGATGTCACCAAGGTCAGCCAGCTTGTCGCGGGCTATCAGGTGAGCGCTCTTGTATACGACGGCAAGGTTTACATATGGGGCAACAAAAACGCCTGCCTCAATATGGCTGAGGTGGATGCGGGCAACTATACAAAAGTAAAGAAAATAGCTCTGACAAACTACTATGCCTTCCTTCTCATGGAGGACGGCACACTCGAATGTCCCGGCGGTATGCTCCGCCGCGAAACGGCAACCTCCTCAAGCGGCGACAAGGTAAGTCTCATGTCTTATCTGAACGGCAAAAAGATAGCCGATATCGCAACGACAAACGGATGCCTCGCGGTTCTTCTCGAAAACGGTGAAGTTCTCGTTCAGGGTGCGTCAAGATACGGCGAAAATGCCATAGCCGAAGTGCCTGCGGGCGAAAAGCTCGTGGCTCTCAGCGGCGGTGCTTTCCATTTCGTCGGCGTTACGGATAAGGGTCATGCTTATGCATGGGGCTCGAATGACAAGGGTCAGCTCAAGGGCATAAACGGCACGGAATGTTCCGCTGTTTATGCAGGTCCTTACCAGACATACCTTGCGGATTCCGACGGCAAGCTCATCAAGTCCTCCGGACTCAAGGGTTATCCTTTCGGAACAGACAACCTCGGCAGAGATACGCTGACGCGAATCATCCACGGCGGTAAAATGACAATGACAATCGGCGCCATCGCCGTTATCATCTCTTCCGTCATCGCCATCATCGTCGGATGCCTCTCGGGCTATTTCGGTGGCTGGGTCGATATCCTCCTCATGCGTATCACGGAAATCTTCTCGGCTATCCCGTTCCTTCCCTTTGCAATGATGCTCTCGTATGTTCTCACATCGCGCCCCATCAGCGAAACATCGAGAATAATGATAATAATGGTAATCCTCGGTCTGCTCTCATGGACAGGTCTTGCGCGCATGATACGCGCTCAGGTGCTTGCCGAGAGAGAAAAGGAATTTGTCACGGCGGCAAAGGCTATGGGCGTAAAGGAAAGAATCATCGCTTTCCGCCACATCCTGCCGAATATCATATCGGTCATCATCGTCAGCATGACGCTCGATTTTGCGGGCTGTCTGCTCACAGAATCCAGCCTTTCTTACCTCGGTTTCGGCGTTCAGCAGCCGCGACCCACATGGGGTAATATGCTCAACGGCGCAAACAACTCTATAGTCATTCAGAATTACTGGTGGCAGTGGCTCTTCCCCGCTATATTCCTTGCGATAGCCACTATCAGTATCAACATATTGGGCGACACTCTGAGGGATGTTCTCGACCCGAAGAGCAGCCAGGAAAAGTAACGGAGGTGAAAAAATAATATGTCACTACTCGAAGTAAAGCACCTTCATACATATTTCAAAACAAGAAAAGGCACCGTAAAGGCGGTAAACGATGTTTCCTACAGCCTTGAACCGGGAAAAACAATCGGTATAGTCGGCGAATCCGGCTCGGGCAAGAGCGTTTCCGCCATGAGTATACTCCGCCTGCTCGACGGAAACGGATATATCGCCGAGGGCGAAATACTTTTCGACGGCAAGGATTTGACAAAGCTCTCCGAGCAGCAGATGTACGATATCCGCGGAAATAAGATTTCCGTTATATTCCAGGAGCCTATGACCTCGCTTAACCCTGTATTCACGATAGAGAGGCAGCTCTCCGAGCCTTTCATCATCCATCAGGGCAAGTCGAAAAAAGAAGCAAGAGAAGCGGCTCTCAAAATGCTCTATGATGTTCAGATTCCGAATCCCGAGGCGGTCATCAAGCAGTATCCGCATCAGCTTTCGGGCGGTATGAGACAGCGCGTCATGATAGCCATGGCGCTCGCCTGCAAGCCGAAAATACTCATTGCCGATGAGCCTACCACGGCTCTCGATGTTACCATTCAGGCGCAGATTCTGCATCTCATGAACGAACTCCAGAGAGAAAACGGCACATCCATCATCTTCATCACGCATGACCTCGGCGTCATCAACGAAATGGCAGATGATGTCGTCGTTATGTACTGCGGTCAGGTCGTGGAGCAGTCCTCGGCAAAGGTTATATTTGCCGACTGCAAAGTAAGCCATCCTTACACGGAGGGACTGATGTTCAGTATCCCCCGCATAGATAATATCACGCATAAGCTCGAGCCTATCCCCGGCGTCGTGCCGCATCCGCTGGCACTGCCGAAAGGATGCAAATTCGCTCCGAGATGCAAGTATGCGACAGCACGGTGCTTCGCCGAAGAGCCGGAGCTGAAAGAAGTTGTGGCGGGTCAGAAAATCCGTTGCTTCTATCCCGAAAAGGAGGTGAGAAGAAGTGCAGAACACACCGAAGAACACAGAAAAGCTCTTATCGATAACAAATCTTAAGAAATACTTCCCTGTCGGCAAGTCAAGCATTTTCAAGAAAAATCAGCTTTATGTCCGTGCAAACGAGGAAATCACGCTCGATATCTACAAGGGCGAAACACTCGGCATAGTAGGTGAGTCCGGCTGCGGCAAATCGACGCTCGGCAGAGTAATTCTCCAGCTTTACGAACAGACCGCAGGCACTACGATGTTCTACGGCTATACGATAGCCGAGATTTCTCCCTCTTATGTAAGAGAAACCCTCTCCCATGCGGAAAAGTATGTGGCAAAGATTCATTCCGCTCATGCCAAGGCAGACGCGCTCACAAAAAAGTGCGATGCGCTCGGTGCAAACGCTTCGTTCTTCGACATTCAGGCAAAGAACCTCGCGATAGCCGACTATGAAACGGCGCTCTCCCATGTGGCAAAAATCCTCGGCGGCTTCGTCGCCAAGGATACAAAGGCAGGCGCGGCGCTCCTGCTCGAGCGCTCGAAAAGAGAGCACGAGATAGTTGAGCTTCAGAAGAACCTCGCCGATATAAAGAACGAAATCGATGTTCTCGAAGCCGAAGAAAATCCGAAAAAGAAAGAAAAAGCACCCGCAAAGATAGCGGCACTGGGTAAAAAGACCGAGATTATCGAAGCGAACATCGCAAAATACGAAAAGGAAATTTCCGATGTCAGCGCAAAGATAAATGCACTCAAGAAAAGTCACACGGGCGATGCCGAATTTGCGAAATACGAGGCAATGCTGGATGACGGCATAGACCTCGCCAGACTCAAATATTCCGAGATGCGCCTGCTCCGCAAGGACCTGCAGATAATCTTCCAGGACCCATATTCCTCGCTCAACCCGAGAATGACGATAGGTCAGATTATCGAAGAGGGTCTCGTGACCCACAAATATTACAAGCACGGTTCACCGAAAATGAAGGAATATATCCTTGAGACAATGCGCCGTTGCGGCTTGCAGGACTACATGATGCACAGATATCCGCACCAGTTCTCTGGCGGTCAGCGCCAGCGTATCTCCATCGCGCGTGCGCTCGCCGTAAAGCCGAAATTCATCGTTTGCGATGAATGCGTATCCGCGCTCGATGTTTCCATCCAGTCGCAGATAATCAACCTGCTTCAGGAGCTGAAAGAAAAGGAAAACCTCACATATATGTTCATCTCGCATGACCTCTCCGTAGTAAGATATATTTCGGACAGAATCTGCGTTATGTACCTCGGCAATATAGTGGAACTTGCAAGCGCGCAGACCATTTTTGAGGACCCGCGCCATCCATACACGGTAGCTCTTCTCTCCTCCATCCCGACAACGGATGTGGAAAGCCTGAAAAAGGAAAGAATCCTGCTCGAGGGCAATATCCCGAGCCCGATTAGACCTCCCGAGGGATGCAAATTCCATACGAGATGCTATATGGCTTGCGACAAGTGCAAGAGAGTTCCGCCTCCGCTGACAGAGGTTGAACCCGGGCATTTCGTAGCCTGCCATTTCCCCGAGAAAAAGCTGGATGAAAACGGCGATTATCTCTTCGATGTGCCGAAAACCTCGAAAAACGGCAGATAAAACCGTCGCCGCATCAGCATAAAACAAGGAGCCGATATGATTTGGAAACGCATAAAAAAATCCTCCGGTGAACAGGAGGAGAAATTCAAAGAGATGATGACAGAGGAAAAGGTCAGCTTCAAGGAGAAGCTGGCAATGGTTCTGTCCGGATATCTCGTCATATTGTTGCCGTGTCTTTTGATTCTGACGCTCTTTGGACTTTTAATGCTGTGGATATTCGGCGCACTGTAATTAAATAAGACAACCGCTGTGCATAATGTTTTGTGCACAGCGGTTGTCTTATTTTTTTCAGAAATCAGCTGTAAATTCCTCTGCCTCGGGCGACTCATAGATGTGCTCCTTGCACTGGACGAGCGTGAGGCTCTTCTCTTTCGCCCCGAGCGCATTGTACATCGCGCATACACCTGCGGGCGGCGTTGTGTAATCGCCGAGTCCCGCGCGGATGACGGTTTTCATCTTCATATACGGCGCACGGAGCGTGAGGTCAAAAAATCTTATCGCGCCGCCGAATTCGCCCCAACCGCAAAGTCTGCCTATACTTGCCGCGTTTATATCGCAGAGCCACGGCACGAAAATGTCAAGCAGACTCACCTCGGGCACGAGATAAGCCGCGTGCATCGCCTGCACGGCACCCTGACTTCCGCCGCGGGAAATGAGATTTTTCCCGTCCCACTCGGGCAGGGTCATGAGATAACGCAGAGCCTGAGCGGCGCGTATCATCATATATTTGAAGTAGCAGGTGTGCGGATTTTTGTTCTGCTCGCGGTCAAATCCGTAGCCGCGAAGCCTGCCGTCGGAAAGCTCCGCATAATATTCATCGGGCATGGCATTCGGTATGCCGTGCGCATTCACGCAGAAAACCACTTCGTCATCGGAGAAATTGAACCATGCGCTCTTCACGCCGTAGCCCTGAAAAACAGCGCGGCAGGCGTGCTTTTTTCCGTCACGCGGTATGGTCAGTATTCCCGAAACAGGGATTCCACCCGCGCAGGCAAGCCGCATATCGTAGATATCGTGATTCGGGTGCTCGGGGTCATCCGCAAGCTTTCGCTTCTCTATTTCCTGCGGCGGCACGGCATGAAGTTCCGTGCGGCAGCTCTGCCAGAAATCATCGTAGCCCTCGGGTTTTCCCGTCTCGCCCGTTATCTTCTCCGGCTCATATCCCGCGCCGCCGTAGAGCTCATCGCATTCGGACAGCTTCTCGCCGTCCTTGCCGTAAGCCCACGCGCGGACATAGATAAATCCAGGGCGCTCAAGCTTTGCCCTCAGCGTGATATGTCCGCTCTCGCCGCTCTCTTCACCCGCACTTTCTGAGCCGAAATCGGCTTTTATCTCCCATTTCAGCGTATGGCATGATGCGGGCTTGCCATCCTCACGAAGATAAATATCAAAGGTCGCTTCCTCACCGCAGCGGTAGCTGTAGGGCGCCTTGTCCGTTTTCATATAAAAATATTTCTGTGCCACGGTTTATTCCTTTTCTATCGCGGCGGGAGCGCGCATAGCCTCCGCCATTCTGTCCATTGCCGCCTCGTCGAATTTCGGCGTGCGGTCATAATTATATATGCCGTTCTGCTCCTGCTCCACATCGTAGAGCTGAGTGTAGCAAACGCCGCAGATTCGCGGATTTGCCGCCATTATCTCCGCCATGGCGCAGTATCTTTCGAGATATTCTTCGAGCGTTTTCGGCGCGTCGCCATAGCCCCAGCCGCTCTCGTCGTTTGTCCAGCGGATGCCGCCGTATTCGCTTATCATATACGGCTCGCCGCGGTACTGCTGTCTGCCCGGGCGGTTTTCAAAAGCTTCTCCGTCCTCAAATTTGTCATATCTTCTGTGAAGCGCCGCTATATCCTGCTGATAGTCGTGTATATCATAGATGTCTGTCACCACATGGTAGTTTCCGCTTGTGTCTATACAGGGGCGCATCGGGTCGAGGTGCTTTGTCGCCGTGTAGACATCGCGCAGGAGCGCGTCGTTCTGATGCCTGCCGTCGTGCGCGTCCCATGTCTCGTTGAAAGGGCACCAGCCGATAAGCGCGGGATGATTATAGTCGCGCTCCATCGCCTCCGTCCATTCGGGAAGAAAATGACCGAGCATCCCCTCGGCTGTATGGTCGAAGCCCCAGTTTGCGTATTCGCCCCAGACGAGAAATCCCGCCTTATCCGCTTCATAGAGGAATTGGCGCTCGAAAACGCGCTGATGAAGCCTTGCTCCGTTGAATCCGAGTCGGCGCGCGCGCTCGATATCGCGCAGAAAATCGCCGTCGTCCGCGGCGGTGTAGATTCCCGCACCGTAATACCCTTGGTCAAGCACGAGCCGCTGATAAACCCGCTTGCCGTTTATGCGCAGGCAGGCGCCGTCCATTTCGATTTTTCTCATGCCGAAATAGCTTTTCACCCGGTCGCATCCGCTCTCGGATGAGACAGTCACTGCAAGGTCATAGAGCGTAGGCTCATCGGTACTCCAGAGCGAAAGCTCGGAGAGTCCTATGCTTGTCACTATATTATCGCCCACAGTGCCAGCCTCTGCCGCGCCGACGCTTCTGCCGCCGAGAAAAGCCTCAAAGCGCACGCGCTTCTCCCCTTTTCCCGAGAGAAACGCATGGATATTCAGTCTCGCGCCGTCGATATCGGGAGTGAGCCGCATGCCGCGAAGATGCGCCTCGGGAACCTCCTCAAGCCATACCGGAGCATAAATTCCCGTGCATCGCGTATACATGCATCCGTAGGAAGCATATTTTTCGCTCTGCTTGCCGCTCGGCTGTGTCCTGTCTCTCGGGTCGCCCTCGCAGATGACGGTGATATCATTTTCTCCCGCAAGCGCGGCATCGGTTATATCAAAGGAAAACGGCGTATAGCCGCCCGCATGCATGCCGACGCTCTTGCCGTTTACGAAAACCTCTGTCTTATAATACGCCGCCTCGAAATTAAGCAGTATTCTCCTGCCGCGCTCGGGCGAAAGCATCAGCTTTTTCTTATAGACGCAGGCGTTCATAAAGTCGCGGTGCCCTATGCCCGAAAGCTCGCTCTCGGGGCAGAAAGGCACATTTATTTTCTTTTCCAGATGCGCCGCCTCGGGCACACCGCGCTCGCGCGCACTTTTTCCGAAATCAAAATCAAATTCCCACTCTCCGCAGAGATTCTGCCAGTTTTCGCGGACAAGCTCGGGGCGCGGATAGAGTTTTCTCTCTCCCATTTCGTTTACCTCCGTAAAATCAGGTCTTGCTCATCTTCATGACGAGGCTGTGCGGCAGTATCTTCGCAAGGAAGCGATAAAACTTGAAAAATGCTCTCGGTGTATAGACATTTCTGCCTGCGCCCGCCGCTTTCAGCGCGCCAGCGGCTACCTTGTCCGGGTCACAATACGGCAATGTCTCAAAGGTTTTCGATTTGCCGCCGCTTATGCCCGCCACATCGAGAAATTCCGTTGCCATCGGTCCCGGGCAGACGGCGCAGACATTGATTCCCGTGCCGCGAAGCTCAAAGCGAAGCGACTTTGTGAAGCTGAGCACATAAGCCTTGGTCGAGCAGTAGACCGTCATTCTCGGGTTCGGCGCAAAGGAAGCTATCGAGCAGGTATTGAGTATAAAGGAGCTGACTTTCTCCCCGCCCGCGCGCTTCTTCATATACGGCAGGCAGAGCGTGGTAACGGCGGTAAGCGCACGGCAGTTGAGATCCACCATGCCCGCCTGATCGGGATAAGTCATATCAATCATATTGCCGAGCTTGCCGAAACCTGCGTTATTGAGAAGCGCGAAAATCTCGGGCTTCCTCTCCGCGAGCATGGCGGAAAGCGTCTCGTAGCTTGAATAGTCCGTCAAATCCAGCGCGATTGGAACTATCTTCGCGCCGCCCGTGCATTTTGCCGCGAGCGCCTCGAGGCGCTCTTTTCTGCGGGCTATAATCCATATTTCATCGAGGGAAAAACGCTTCTCCGTCTCATAGAGGAGCTTCTCTCCGAGCCCCGAAGAGGCTCCTGTGATTATCGCTATCTTCATATACCTACCTCGCTTTTGTTATTTTCCGCCATGAGTTGCTTTTCCCTGTGCTTCTTCTGCGCACGCTTTATCACGACATAGACAAGCACATAGAGCACGGCGGCAACGCCAAGCCCCGCATAAACATCGAGCATGGAATGCTGTTTTATGAAAACGGTGGAAGCCGTTATGAGAATCGCCAGCACAAGCCCCGATATATTGAGCCATACTTTTTTTCCGAGCCTGCTGTCGCAGAGACCGAAGTAGGCGGCGAAAGCGCCGACCACATGGAGGCTCGGGAGAACATTCGTATTCGTATCAATCTTATACATGGCGCCGACCATGCGCGTGAAAATATTATCATGCGCGAAGCTCTCGGGGCGCAGATTCTGTCCGTTCGGGAAGAGCGCCATGAAAACTACGCTTGCCGAGAAGCCTATGGCAATAAACCACATATATCTGCGGAATTTGTCCCCATCCTCAAAAATAAGCCATATGCCGACAGCACCCATGAAAGGATACCAGAGATAATAAAAGATTACAAAATATTCGCAAAAAGGTATCACATCGTCAAGCGGAGTATACGATACCCAATAATCGGCATCCCAGCCTATGTAATGTTCGAGCATGAAAAACGCGATAAGGTATATCGGCAGATAGAGCGCCCAGAGAGCGTGCCTGTATTTTTTGAATATTTCCTTTTTCATTTTCGTCCTCCGCTTATCTTGTGACATTCGAGAGAACGACATTTTTTGAGCTGTAATATTTCATTGCGTTCAGGAGTACGCCCGATACATTGAAATATACCTTTGTGTCTCCGTATGCGGCAAAATAGAGATTTTCGGAATTCATGCAGGAAGAGCAGTCAAGCACCTGCGCAAAATTTCCGTTTTCCTTTTCGCCGTATTCGCCGCCTGCGGGAGCTATTATCTCGGCATCGGCTATGCGGCGGCGGAAAACTTCTTTCGCCTTGCCGTAGCCGTTTACGCGGTAAATATAAAGCTCACCCTTGCAGGTAACATATGTATATTCGATATTCGTATATTTCCATGTGAAAAAACAGAGTATCCACAGGAAAAGGGGAAGCGCCGCGATGACGGGCGGCATCTTCGCCAGAACGAGAAACACGGTGCAGAAAGCCGCCGCAAAAGCGATATAAAGGAGCACGAGAAGCAGTTTCTTTCTCTTGAGCGTCTTGTCATGCAGACGCTTTACAGTATATTCCGAGTAGCCTGTGCCCTCGTTTTCGGCATTGAACGGGATGCTTCTCTTCTGAATCTTGTCTTTCTTTGCCATCTTAGTCTTTCCTTTCTCAGTCGATGTTTGAGGTGGCTATGATATCCGTCTCGCCGAGGATATCCTTTATCACGATATCGCCTATCTTTACAGGCGCGCTTATCTTCGCCGCGCGGATGATATCCATCGCTTCAAACATTTTTGATTTTGTTATCGGAGCGGCGCTCTTGACGGAAACAAAAGCGTCCTCTCTGTTATCCACCTTGACTATGGAGGTGACAACTCTCTTCGGAGCAGTCATTTCGGTTATACCGTATGTCTCGCCGCGCTTGCAGGTATTTCCCGTGACGGTTATCGTGCCGTCGTCCGCCTGCGTGACGGTAAGCGAACAGCCCATCGGGCAGTTTATGCAAATCATTTCTCTTGTTTTCATTTTTATCACCCGCCTCAGTCCTCAAGTCCTATCGTTATGGTATCTGCGGACTTGTCTATCATTTCTCTCTTCAGAATAACAAATTCCATCTCGCCGGGCGCGAATTTGCGCCCCTTGCGCGTATAGAGCGGCTCGCCATCGCCGGAGCGGACAACTATGCTTTTATCCTTGAAAATATCGGAAACGCGGAAGTATACCTTCACATTGTCCGTATCGGCATATACATCTATCGCCTGCGGAACCGTATAGCGAACGCCCGGTGCCGTCTTGACGGCTATCCTGCGCTCCGGTGCGGCGTCGTATTTGCCCATGGCAAATTCAGCCGCGGCATTTCCCGCTATCTCGGCTTCCTCGGAAACATAGTCCACAAGGTCGTGAACATGGAGCACATTTCCGCAGGAGAAAATACCTTTCTCCGCCGTCTCTCTGTTCTGATTTACGGTAGCGCCGCCCGTTATCGGGTCGTCGGCAATGCCGGCGTCGGTCGCAAGTCTGTTCTCGGGGATAAGTCCGCAGGAGAGCAGGAGCGTATCGCATTCGACATATTCGCGCGTGGAATCTATGGGTCTGCGGTTTTCGTCTACCTGCGCCACGGTCACGCCCTCGATTCTGTCACCACCGTGAATTTCGGCAACGGTATGGCTCAGGCGGAGCGGAATATTGAAATCGTTGAGGCACTGAACGATATTTCTGTTCAGACCGCCGGAATAAGGCATCAGCTCGCATACCATCTTTACATTCGCGCCCTCGAGCGTCATGCGGCGCGCCATGATAAGACCGATATCGCCGCTGCCGAGGATAACGACATTCTTGCCGGGCATTTTTCCCTTGAAGCGGATGAACTTTTGTGCCGTGCCCGCCGTATATATACCTGCGGGGCGTGTGCCGGGGATGCTGAGCGCACCGCGGCTTCTCTCGCGGCATCCCATCGCCATAACCACAGCCTTTGTCTCGAGGATGCTCATGCCTGTCTGTGAGCTCATCACGGTCACCGCATGGCCGCCCTCACAGCGGTCGATGGCAAGCACGGAAGCGTTTGTGATATAGGGGATTTCGCGCTCCTTCACCATGTCAATATAGAGCTGTGCATACTCGGGTCCCGTCAGCTCGCGTCCAAACTTGTGCAGACCGAAGCCGTTATGTATGCACTGGCGGAGGATACCGCCGAGCTGGGGTTCTCTTTCCACTATGAGCATATTGCGTATGCCCTTTTCATATGCCGCAACAGCCGCGCTCATTCCCGCGGGTCCGCCGCCGATTATAACAATATCATACATTTTCGTTTACCTTGCCTTTCCGAGAAGCATATATGACTTCCCGCCGAATTTCGTTACCTGCTCCTCGGGTATACCAAGCTCGCGGGCAAGTATCTCTGTTATCACGGGTGCACAGAAACCGCCCTGGCATCCGCCCATTCCCGCTCTCGTGCGGCGCTTGACCGCGTCTACGCTTCTCGCCTGCGGATTCTTGTGTATCGCATCGAGAACCTCGCCCTCGGTTATCTTCTCGCAGAAGCATACCACATGACCGAATTTCGGATCATGCTTTATAACCTCGTTCTTTTCCTCTGTGCTCATATGCGAGAAGCGGCGTGAGGAAATGCGCTCCGCCCTGAAGTCGCCCTTCCTTTCCATCGTCAGCCCCGCATTTTTCAGCATATCGCATACATAGAGCGCGATAGCGGGCGCGGATGTAAGACCGGGGGATTCGATGCCGACAGTATTTATCGCATGGTTGCCCGATGAGGAATACTCTATGATGAAGTCTTCGCTTTCGGAGCAGGAAGCGCGAAGTCCCGAGAAAGATGTTATCACCTTTCTGAAATTGAGCTTCGGAACGCTCTTGCAGGCGGTATTTCTTACCATGGCAAGACCTGCGGCGCTTGTCGCGTGGTCTGCCTTTTCTGTCTTTTCGGAGGTCGGACCTATCATCAGGTTGCCGTCTACCGTCGGCGTTACGAGTATGCCCTTGCCGAGTTTTGTCGGGACTTGAAATATAGTATGCGAAACGGTTTTGCCCTCTGTCTTGTCAAAGAGCAGATATTCTCCCTTCTTCGCAACGACAGTGTATTTGTCGCCGAGCATGGCGGCTATAGCGTCACTGTAGAGCCCTGCCGCATTGACTATGTAGCGCGCCTCGATATGCTCGTCTCCGCTCGATACCTTATATCCCTCGCCGCTCTTCTCTATCGCGGTGACGGGGAAATCGCAGAGGAGCGTCGCGCCGTTGTCCATAGCGTTGCCTATGGCGGCAATGGTCAGCTCGTAGGGGCAGACTATACCCGAACTTGTGCAGTGCAGAGCGCATACCACGCTCTCGGAAAGATTCTTTTCGAGCTTTCTTGCCTCGTCGCCCGAGATAACGGAAAGTCCCTCTATCCCGTTTGCGATGCCTCTTTCGTAAAGCTCCTGTACATGAGGCGCTTCCTCCTCCGAGAAAGCGAGCACGAGCGAGCCGTTATTCTTATACGGAACATCAAGCTCGCGGCAAAGCTCGCGGAACATGCCGACGCCCTCGGCATTCAGCTTCGCTTTCAGCGTACCGGGGACAGGGTCAAAACCGCCGTGAACTATCGCGCTGTTCGCTCTTGTGGCGCCCATCGCGACATCGTCCTCCTTTTCGAGGATGCAGATGTTCAGCCTGTACTTCGCAAGCTCGCGGGCGATAAGACCGCCGACAACGCCGCCTCCTATAATCGCAACATCATAAATCATTTTGCTTCTCCACCTTTCAGTATATCCAGTATCACGCCGCAATCTTCAAAAATCGCGTCGGATTTGATTTCATGAGCCTTTGCCTGCCCGAGCGTCGTTTCGCCGCTGAGCACAAGCAGGGTTTTTGTTCCGGCATTGACGCCGCTTGCGATATCCGTATATATACGGTCGCCCACGACAAGCGTATTCTCCGCGCACACGCGGCTGTCCAGCCTGTTTATCCGCTCTATCGCAAAAAGCGGCATTTCGGGTCTCGGCTTGCCTATGTAATAGGGCTTTTTGCCCGTGGCATTCGTTATCATCGCGCATACTGAGCCGCAATCGGGCACATAGCCGTACTCTGTCGGGCAGACGAGATCGGGGTTTGCCGCTATAAACGGAATATCGCGCGTCAGCAGTTTGGACATCGCCTCAAGCTTGGCAAATGTCAGCTCCGTGTCAAAACCCGTGACGACGGCTTCTATATCCTCGCTGTAGCTGTCATGGATATTTTTCACGCCGTTTTCGGCAAGCTCCGAAAGAAACGAGCGTGTTCCCGAAACGAAAAGCTTCTTTCCCGCGAGATTCTTTTTGAGATAATCGGCAGTCGCCTGCGAAGAGGTGATGAAATCGTCCTCCGTCGCCTCTATGCCGAGTCTCGCCAGCTTTTTCACATAGTCGGATACGCTTTTTGACGAATTATTCGTCATGAAAAGGTAGTGATTTCCCGTTTCGCGTATTGTTTTCAGCAGCTCCTTTGTGAAAGGGAAAAGATTATCTCCGAGGTAGATAGTCCCGTCCATATCAAAAAGGTACAGCCGTATCTTTTTTACATCAAGCATTCTTTTTTCATTCTCCTTGCCTTCTCGGCACATGAAATCCATTTTAACTTTTTCAGTATAGCACAAAAATGTCGATTTTACAAGGGATAATATAATTAAAATATAATCTTTTTATATAGAGTATTCGGTGAATTTGCCGAATAATGCCAAAACCTCGCGTTTTACCGCCTCTGCCGCTTCCCTGCTCCCCTTGATAAAAATCACTCTGTCGCCGCAGGCAAGAAATGCGGCGGCTTCCGCAGGGTCACACGGCGGGCGCTCGTATGCGGAGCAGAGAAACGCCGCCGCATCGCAGGCATCGGAAAAGGCACGGATATACCACAGCTCCGTCCCCTCCGCCGAGAAATCGGGGTGATAGACCGTCGCTTCGGCGATGTATTCTTCATATTCGGCAAGGTCAAGCGAAAGCATATAGCTGTCCTCTGCGCCCACCTCCTCCGAGAAATACGGCTCATCGCGAAATGCCGCCCGCGCAAGCCGCTCGCCATCGTTTCCGCCCTCGGCGAAAACGAGGGAACAAAGCATCATCACCACTGCCGCAAAAACAAGAAATCTGCATTTTTTCATAAAAAAATCCTCCCGCAAAAGATAATCTTATCTTCTGCCGCGGAGGACTTTTCTATACTATTTTGACTATTTTGCGTCGTACCATGTTTTGCCGCAACCGACCTCTACCGTCAGCGGGACGACAAGCTTCACGGCGTTTTCCATCTCGTATTTCAACAGTTCCTTTGCCCGCTCGGCGCAGGAAATATGCGCTTCTATTATCAGCTCGTCATGCACCTGAAGTAAGAGCCTTGCGTCAAGCCCCTCTTTTTTCAGCCGAGAAGCAACATTTATCATTGCTGCCTTGATTATATCGGCGGCACTGCCCTGTATCGGGCTGTTCATCGCGACTCTCTCGCCGAAAGCGCGCTCCGTATGCTTCTGTGAGGCAAGCTCGGGGATATATCTGCGTCTGCCGAAAAGCGTTTTCACATAGAGGTCGCGCTTTGCCTGCTCGGTGATATTATGCAGGTATTCACGCACTTTCGGATAGGAACAGAGGTAATTTTCTATATATTCGCCCGCCTGCTTGCGCGAAATATGCAAATCTCCCGCGAGTGAAAATTCCCCCATGCCGTACATTATGCCGAAATTGACCGCTTTCGCGCGCTTTCTCATTTCCACAGTCACCATATCTTTCGGCACGCCGAAAATGCGCATCGCCGTATCCGTATGGATATCGAAGCCGGATTCAAATGCGTGTATCATATTTTCATCGCCCGAAACAGCCGCGAGCAGGCGCAGTTCTATCTGCGAATAGTCGGCGTCTATGAGCAGATAATCGTCGCTTTTCGCCGTGAAAAACTTGCGCAGTTCCCTGCCGAGTTCCGTTTTTATCGGTATATTCTGGAGGTTCGGCTCCGTGGAGGAGAGCCGTCCCGTCGCCGTCAGCGCCTGACGGAAGCTCGTGTGCACTCTGCCGTTTTCATCCGCCACCTTGCAGAGCCCGTCGGCATATGTGCTTTTCAGCTTGTCAACCTGCCTGTAGTCGAGTATGTCATCTATTATCGGGCTGTATGGACGCAGCTTTTCGAGAATCTCCGCTCCCGTGGAATATCCGCTCTTCGTCTTTTTGAGTGCGGGAAAGCCCATCTCCTCAAAAAGCACCGTGCCGAGCTGCTTCGGCGAGTTTATATTGAATTCCCTGCCCGCGAGCATATAGATGCGCGAGGCGTATTCGCCTTTCATCTCATCGAGCTGCCGCGAGAAATCCGCGAGCTTCGCCGTATCAACGGTAAATCCCTCCCGCTCCATCTCGAAAAGCACGCCAGAGAGCGGAAGCTCTATATCCGTATAAAGCGCAAGCTGTTCCGTCTTTTCGAGTTCGGCATACAGCATATGATACAGTGAATATATGTCTTTTGCACAGTCCGCGCCACTCTCGGATTCATGCATCAGCAGTCGCGAGGTCAGCTTCGGCAGAGAAAAATCATTCTCGCCCGCGCCGCAGATATAGCCCATCAGCATCACATCATCGCAACCCGCAGTAGCGGCATATCCCGCATCGGCAAGCCTGTGCAGAAGCGATTTTTTATCGCAGCAGACATATTCCCCGCCAGAGGCGAGCAGTGCCGCGCCATCGGCGAAACTCATCTCCGCCGCGCTTTCGCCATCGTAGGTATAAGCCTTGTCTTCATCGAAGTAAATTGCCGTGCGCTCGGGCGCATTGCTCTTCTCCGCACGCTCCGGCACAGTATGTGCGCCCGCCTCATCGAGCGCAAATTTCTTGATGAAAGCGGAAAACTCCAGCTTCATGCAGAGCCCGAGCATGGCGCGCTTGTCTATACCCGTATATCCCAGCTCCGAGAGCGAAATCCCGAGCGGCACATCGCGACTGATGGTTGCGAGCCACTGCGAGAGGTACGCGCTCTCCCTGCCCTCGGCAAGCTTTTTCTTTACAGAGGGCGTGAGCGGCTTTTCGTCAAGCCCGTCATAGATTCCGTCGAGCGAGCCGTAGTCGGCGATAAGCTTCAGCGCCGTCTTTTCGCCTATTCCGGCAACACCCGGGATATTATCCGAGCTGTCGCCCATCAGCGCCTTCACATCTATGAACTGCGCGGGAAGCACGCCGTATTTCTCCGTGAATTTTTCCGCATCGTACTTCACAGGCTCGGTATTCGTCGCGAGCATGACAAAAGTCTTGTCCGAGATGAGCTGGAGCGAATCCTTGTCGCCGGTGGCGACGCAGGTCTCCATGCCCTCCTTCTCCGCCATCGCCGAGAGCGTGCCGAGAATGTCGTCCGCCTCGTAGCCCGCAAGCTCGAGCGTGTGCAGTCCCATCGCGCGCATCATTTCCTTGGCATAGGGGAGCTGCATGAGAAATTCCTGCGGAGTCGGTTTTCTCGTTCCCTTGTAGTCGGAGAAACGCTCATGGCGGAAGGTCGGTGCCTTCACATCGAAAGCGACCGCCGCATAGTCGGGCTTCTGCTCTGCTATATGCCTGCTCACTATGTTCACCATGCCGTACACCGCGTTTGTGAAAAGCCCGTCGCGGGTGGTCAGCGGGCGTATGCCGTAAAAAGCCCTGCTCAGTATCGAATTTCCGTCTATCACGAGAAGTTTTTTCATGCGTTCCTCCGTTTGCCGTCTGCTTTTTTCTTTAGTATAGCACAAAAAGCGCGTTTTCGCCATAGTTTGTTAAAAAATTTTTAACTTGCGCAAAACCGCTTGACAAAAGTTCAATTTTGAACTATAATGCAATTGTTCAATTTTGAACCGTCAAGGAGGCGTTTATGAAGAAAAATACTTTCGCGGATTTCGCGATATGCATGGCAAAAGAATATGAGCCTTTCCGCCGCCGCATAATGGAGCGGTTTTCGCTCTCTGCGGCAGAGGTGGATGTGCTGATGTTCCTTGCCAATAATCCCGAGTATAGTACCGCGGCGCAGGTCTCGAAGATTCGCATGATACCGAAATCGCATGTCTCGCTCGCGGTAAATTCGCTCTCGGAAAAGGGGCTGCTCATAAGAAAAAGCGGCGAAAACCGCAAGTCGGTCTGCCTCGTCCCCTCGGAGAGTGCCGCACCCGTCATCGCTTTCGGCAGAGAAATGCAGGATGCCTTTCAGGAGACGCTCTTTTTCGGCTTCTCCGCAGAGGAAAAGGCAACCTTTGACTCACTGCACGAAAAGATGAGAGCGAATCTCGAAAACATGAAAAAATCAAAAGAAAAAGGAACCGAAAACAAATGAAAATTCTCATAGAAATAATCGTCTGCTTCTTCGCGGGCATGGGTGCGGGACTCGGCACGGGATTTGCCGGCATGAGTGCCGCCGCCGTGATAACGCCTATGCTCGTGACCTTTCTCGGCGTTGAGCCGTATACCGCCGTCGGCATAGCACTCGCCTCCGATGTGCTTGCGAGCGCGATATCGGCATATACATACGGCAAAAACAAAAATCTCGATGTGAAAAACGGACTTGTCATGATGGTGAGCGTGCTCGTTTTCACCGTCGTCGGCAGTTATATTTCCAGCCTTGTCCCCTCGGCGACAATGGGCAATTTCTCCGTGATAATGACATTCCTGCTCGGCATCAAGTTCATAGTCAAACCCGTAATGACCACAAAGGAAGCCATGCAGAGTATTTCTGCAAAGAAAAAGCTGATAAAATCCATCATCTGCGGCTCGATAGTCGGCTTTATCTGCGGCTTCATCGGCGCGGGCGGCGGCATGATGATGCTTCTCCTTTTGACAAGCGTTCTCGGCTTTGAGCTGAAAACGGCGGTCGGCACGAGCGTTTTCATAATGACTTTCACAGCGCTGACAGGCTCTCTCTCCCACTTCGCCATCGGCGGCATGCCGGATATGCTCCTGCTTGCCCTCTGCATCTTCTTCACGCTGATATGGGCAAGGATAGCCGCCGTGATTGCAAACAAAGCTCAGCCGAAAACACTCAACCGTGCGACAGGCGTCGTTCTCGTTGCCCTCGGCATAGCGATATTCTCTTTCTCGCTCATAAAATAAGCGGGAAAGCAAGTGAAAACCCGATTTCGGCGTTTTTCGGGCGATTTTCTCTCAAAATATGCCGAAAATCGGGCAAAAGCCTATTGACAAGAGGTATTTTATATGATATTATATAAATACCTCATAGGATGCGGTACTGTTTTTCATACGCTCCTATCCGAGGGAGGTACTAAACAATGCCGACGAAAAAGAATAATACGGCGTTTTCCTATGTGAAAACCGCCTTATTTTGTCGCGCTTCTGTTTTCAAAACCGGAGAGCGGCGTTTTTATTAGTCTTCACATCGGCTAAATCTAAACAGGAGGTCCCGAAAATGCGCGTTAGAATCACACTCGCATGCAGTGAATGCAAGCAAAGAAACTACGACACAATGAAAAACAAGAAAAACGATCCTGACAGAATCGAGCTTAACAAGTACTGCAAGTTCTGTCGCAAGCACACCCTGCACAAAGAAACCAAGTAAAAGAAATTGGGCTTTTTAAAAGCTCGGCAAGGAGGAAAACATGGCAGAAAAAACCAAAACTGCAAAAGTAGGATTTTTCAAGAAAATCGGAAAATTCTTCAAAGACTATAAGAGCGAATTCAAAAAGCTCGTATGGCCGACTCCGAAGCAGCTTCTCAAGAACACGGCTGTCGTTCTCGTGAGCATAATTGTTTTCGGTGCGTTCCTTGCGGCTGTCGACTTGGGTTTCCACAAGCTTTTCATAGAGCTCGGCAACTGGTTCGCTATGCTCTGATTCTATTTTGGATTTTTCAAAATAGTTACAGGAGGAGCAGAACATGGATCAAACGAGCGAAGCGAAATGGTATGTGGTGCATACCTATTCCGGATATGAAAACAAGGTCAAGACAAATCTCGAAAAGATTATCGAAAACCGCGGGATATCACATCTGATAACAGATGTCAAGGTTCCCTCGGAAATAATTGTCGAGGAATCCGGCGATCAGAAAAAAGAAGTGGAAAGCAAGCTCTTTCCGAGCTATGTATTCGTCAAGATGATAATGTCCGACGAGACATGGCATGTCGTAAGAAACATCACAGGCGCCACCGGCTTTGTCGGTCCCGGTTCGCGTCCCGTCCCGCTCTCCGATAAGGAAGTCGAGGCTCTCGGTGTAGATACCAGAGTCGTCGCTCCCGCATTCGAGGTCGGAAACAGCGTAAAGATTGTAAACGGTCCTATGTCCGGCTTTGTCGGCAAGGTCGAGAGCATCTCGCAGGACGGCAAAAAAGTCACGGTACTCGCATCCGTATTCGGCAGAGATACCGCGGTCGAGCTTGACACATCAAGTGTCGCTCTCGCAGATTGACAAACTTTTTTCGCACATAACAGAGCCAAATATTATGTGCTTTGTGGGAGGGAGAAAATTTTATTTTATGATTCTCCCGAGGATTACCACATTCGGAGGTGTAAATTATGGCAAAGAAAATTACAGCTTATGTAAAATTGCAGCTGCCTGCGGGCAAAGCAACTCCCCAGCCGCCTGTTGGTCCGGCTCTCGGTCAGCACGGCGTTAATATCGCAGCGTTCACAAAGGAATTCAATGAGCGCACAAAGAACGATATCGGTCTTATAATCCCTGTTGTTATCACAATCTTCGCAGACCGTTCGTTCTCATTCATCACAAAGACTCCTCCCGCAGCCGTTCTTATAAAGAAGGCTTGCGGAATCGAGACAGCTTCCGCTGTTCCGAATAAGACAAAGGTTGCTTCCCTCACAAAGGAGCAGGTACGCAAAATCGCCGAAACAAAGATGCCCGACCTCAATGCGGCTTCCGTAGAAGCAGCTATGAGCATGATTGCAGGTACAGCCCGCAGCATGGGTATCACGGTAGAGGACTAAGGAGGTAAGCAATAATGTTTAAGGGTAAGAAATATCAGGATAGCGCAAAGCTTATCGACAAGACAAAGCTTTATGACAGCAACGAGGCTATATCTCTCGTTTGCCAGACTTCCAAGGCAAAATTTGATGAAACAATCGAGCTTCACATCCGTCTCGGCGTTGACAGCCGTCATGCAGACCAGCAGGTTCGCGGTGCGGTAGTTCTTCCGCACGGTACAGGTAAGACTGTAAGAACCCTCGTTTTTGCAAAAGGTGACAAGGCTGAAGCCGCTAAGGCAGCCGGTGCCGATTATGTAGGCGCTGAAGATATGGTTGCAAAAATCACAGGTGAAAACTGGTTCGATTTCGATGTTGTTATCGCAACACCCGATATGATGGGCGTTATCGGTCGTCTCGGTAAGATACTCGGTCCTAAGGGACTTATGCCTAACCCCAAGGCAGGCACAGTTACCATGGATGTTGCCAAGGCTGTAAACGAAGCTAAGGCAGGTAAGATTGAGTACCGTCTCGATAAGACCAACATCATTCACTGCCCCATCGGCAAGGCATCCTTCGGTGCCGAAAAGCTTCAGGATAACTTCAATACGCTCATGGGCGCAGTTATCAAGGCAAAGCCTGCCGCTGCAAAGGGTCAGTACATCAAGAGCTGCGTAATCGCAAGCACAATGGGTCCCGGCGTGAAGATAAATCAGGCTAAGCTTGATGTTTAATTTCGGAAACGCTAAAAAAGTTCAGAATGAAAAAGGCAGGAAAAATCCTGCCTTTTTTTGTGTGCATAATAAAGTTTTTGCTGTCCACCTATTAAAACTTTCGCACGCCAAATTAAAGTTTTCGCCCGCCTTTTTCAAAAGGCGGCGCGAGCCGTCGGCGGCGACGGTCGCGCTCCGCAGAGCGCGAAATCTCATACCGGCGTTTTCTTTTTTATAGCTTTTTCTTTTGCGCCTGCTTCGTCAAAAGAAAAA
>ERZ1026780.121-NODE-121-length-66930-cov-18.325727_pt1 | contig 66930 bp, 55 predicted proteins | sample MGYA00380126_ERZ1026780 | MGnify/ENA primary metagenome ERZ1026780 (study PRJEB33269, sample SAMEA4719762) | human gut metagenome | biome: human-associated habitat; feature: organic feature; material: feces | place: Cameroon | collected 2013-10 ... | reverse complement strand
TCGTGGGCTCGGAGATGTGTATAAGAGACAGGGGCGGGAGCACCGCGCTTTTTGCCCGCGGATTTGATACTGGACATTGGGTGCTACATATGGTATAATAATACGGATAAAGCACTAAATGCGGAGGTGGAAGCGGATGGAATACGGTGCCGAAAATATACGCATTCTGGAAGGGCTGGACGCGGTTCGTATGCGCCCCGGAATGTATATAGGTACTACCGGTTCAAAGGGAATGCATCATTTGCTTTGGGAGATAGTGGACAACGCTATTGACGAGGCAGCCAACGGATATGCCGATCAGATATGGGTCACACTGCACAGGGACAACAGTGTAAGCGTGGAGGACAACGGACGCGGCATGCCGGTGGGAATACATCCGCAAAAGGGAATATCCGCAGTGGAGGTCATTTTTACCCAGCTGCATGCCGGCGGTAAATTTGACGCATCAAATTATAAATACAGCGGCGGTCTGCACGGTGTAGGTGCATCTGTGGTAAATGCGCTCAGCAGCTGGGTGACGGTGGAGGTATATCACGATTATAAAGTATACCGCTGTGAGTTTGAAAGCCGTTATGACGCATCGGAGCAGAAAATAATTTCCGGCGCAACCAAGTCGCACCTTAAGGAAGTGGGAAAAACTCACAAGCGCGGCTCCAAGGTTACATTTCTGCCGGATGCACGGGTGTTTGACTCGGCAAAATTCAACTATGAGGTAATAAAGCGCAGGCTGAAGGAGCTTGCCTTCCTTAACGGAGGGCTGCGTATCACCCTGACGGACGAATGCCAGGTGGAAGACGGCGAGGTAAAGACGGTAGAGTTTCATTACGAGGGCGGCATTTCGGATTATGTGGAATATCTTGATGCCGATAATGAGCCCAAGTTTCGTCCTCCCATTTACATTGAGGGGGAAAAGGACGGCATATTCTGCGCCGCGGCCATACAGTATACCGATGCCTACTCTACGGAGAATATCTTTTCCTTTGTAAATAATATCCCCACATCAGAGGGCGGAACTCATGAAACCGGGTTCAAATCCGCTCTTACAAAGGTAATGAATGATTATGCCCGCAGAAGCGGCGTGCTTAAGGAAAAGGACGATAATTTCCAAGGGGAGGATTTCCGCGAGGGTATTACGGCCGTGCTTACCGTAAAGATGCAGAATGTGCAGTTCGAGGGGCAGACCAAGGCAAAGCTGGGCAATGTGGAGGCGCGCCCGGCGGTGGAAGCGGTGGTTACGGAAAAGCTCACCGCATACCTTGACGACCTGAAAAACGCCGAGATCGGGCAGATAATGCTGGAAAAGGCGGTACAGGCGGCACGGGTGCGCATGGCGGCGCGCAAGGCCAAGGATATAGCCCGCAAAAAGAGCGCGCTGGAGGGAGCACCGCTTGTAGGCAAGCTGTCCTCCTGCACCGGCAGACGCCCGGAGGAGAACGAGCTGTTCATAGTGGAGGGCGATTCCGCAGGCGGAACGGCAAAGCAGGGCAGGGACCGCCGTTTTCAGGCAATACTGCCTCTGCGCGGCAAGCCGCTCAATGTGGAAAAGAAGCGGCTGGATCAGGTGCTTACAAATGAGGAGTTCCGCTCCATAATTACGGCGCTGGGCACCAGTATTGATGTGGATTTTGATATATCCAATCTTAAATATCACAAGGTGATAATCCTTGCCGATGCCGACCAGGACGGCGCGCATATACGCTCCATACTGCTGACCTTCTTTTACAGATACATGAAAAAGATGATAACCGAGGGGCATGTTTTTATAGGCGTGCCGCCGCTTTACAAAATAGAAAAGGCCTCCACGAAGGAGGTAGTGTATGCCTATACCGATGAGGAGCGCACGGCAGCGTGCCAGAAAATGGGGGGCAGGCCTACGGTTTCGCGCTATAAGGGGCTGGGCGAGATGAGCGCCGAGCAGCTGTTTGAAACCACCATGAATCCGCGCACCCGCACTCTTGTACAGGTGACCATTGAGGACGCCGTGGAGGCGGAGCGTTTGGTAACGGTGCTTATGGGGGACAGGGCGGATGTGCGCAAGCAGTATATAATAGACAATGCAAACTTCAACAAGGTAGACCTGTTTGCAAAGGAAAAGGGGGTGCAGTAAATGGCACGCAGGGACAAAAGCGACAACTATTTTGTGCCTCTTGAGCAGCAGCATGTGCTGTGTCAGACCATGGAGGATGTTTTGCACAACAGCATGCTGCCCTATGCCGAGCATGTTGTGCTGGAGCGCGCTTTGCCGCGCGTGGAGGACGGGCTTAAGCCGGTTCAGCGGCGCGTGCTTTACGCCATGTATACCCTGGGGCTGACCCCGGACAAGCAGACCAAGAAAAGTGCGCACATAGTGGGTGAGTGTATGGCAAAGTATCACCCGCACGGCGATTCCTCCATATATGACACCATGGTGCGTCTGGCGCAGGATTTTAACCTCCGGGCGCCGCTAGTTTACGGACAGGGCAATTTCGGCTCCATAGACGGCGATCCGCCGGCTGCCTTCCGTTATACCGAGGCCAAGCTTGCACCCATTGCCATGGAAATGCTGGCGGATATTGATAAAGATACGGTGCCGTGGTCGCTTAACTTTGACGATTCCACAAAGGAACCAAATATTCTGCCCGGCAGGTTCCCCAATCTGCTTGTAAACGGTTCCTACGGAATAGCGGTGGGCTTTGCTACAAATATCCCCACACATAACCTTGCCGAGGTTATAGACGGCGTAATCGCACAGATGGACAACCCGCGCATTACAACGCAGGAGCTGTGCAAAATCGTAAAGGGGCCGGATTTTCCCACAGGAGGCTATATCCTTAACGGGGAGGATATTGCGGATGTTTACGCAACGGGCAAGGGCAAGCTTACGGTGCGCGCAAAAGCCGTTATTGAAAACGGCACCGGCGGAAAGAAGCTGATAGTAATTACGGAGGTGCCCTACGGTGTAAACAAGGCGCGGATGCTTTCGGAGATATTAAAGCTCAGCGAGGATAAAAAGGGCATACTTACCGCCGTAAACGATATCCGGGATGAATCGGATATGAATACCGGGATGCGGGCGGTTATTGAGCTTAAAAAGGATGCCGATCCCGAAAAGGTGCTGAAGTATCTTTATAAATACAGCGATTTGCAAACCACCTGCGGCGTCAACATGGTGGCTATTGCCGACGGCAAGCCCAAGCAGCTGGGCCTTGCCGAAATAAACAGGTATTATATAGAGCACTATCGCACCGTGGAGCGCAGAAGAATACGCCACGATCTTGAAAAGGCGCGTTTGGAGCTTGAGATACAGCAGGGGCTGCTTATTGCCATTAAAAACATTGACGAGGTGGTGCGCATAATACGCACAAGCGCCAATGTAAAGGAGGCAAGGGAACGCCTGCGGGAGCGCTTCGGGCTTACGGAGCGGCAGGCAAATGCCATTTTGGATATGCGCCTTGCACGGCTTACGGCGCTGGAGGTGCATACCATCGAGGAGAGAATATCGCAGCTGGAGGCGCTTATTGCGGAGCTGGACGGTATGCTGGCAAGCAAGCAGAAGCTGAATGAATACATCAAAAAATGCCTGCTTGAGGTAAAGAAAAAATATAAATCACCAAGGCGCACGGAAATTCTGTGCAATGCGGCGGAGCAGCCCATTGCAAAAGAGGAATTCAAGGTGGTGGAGGACTGCGTCATCGGCCTTGACCGCGCGGGGAACTTCAAGCGGGTGTCAAAAAAGAATTACAGCCGGTCCGCAAGGGGCGATGTGAAGTCGGCATCGGAGCTTGGGCGCTGCGTTTTATTCTGCCGTACGGACGACAGACTGTGCTGCTTCAGCGATGCGGGAAATTGTTATATGCTGGGCGCGGAGGATATTCCGGAATGCAAATGGCGGGATAAAGGCGCAGCAAAGGAAAAAATCATCTCCGGCATTGATAAAAGCGAAAGCATAATAGCGATGTTTACCTGTGCCGAGCTTGCGGCGGGAACGCTGCTGCTGTGCACGGCACAGGGGCTTATAAAGCAGACGGCGGGAAGCGAATACATTGTTAAGAAGCAGCGCTTTGCAGCCATGAACCTCAAGGACGGCGACAGAATAGTAGCGGTGGAGAAAAATAACGACTACCCCGGTGTGCTGTTTATTTCAAAGGGCGGAATGAGCCTTAACATGACCAAGCAGGAGCTGCCGGTTACGGGAAGAGCGGCCGGTGGAGTCAAAGCAATGGCGCTGGATGATGGGGATGAGGTGATATTTGCTTCTCAGATAAATGACGAGGGCGAGATAATCACCGTTACTGACAAGGGCTATGCCAAGCGGTCGCTTGCACTTGACTATGAAATAAGCCTTCGCAACAGAAAGGGGCTTAAAACCTTTGATTTCCGCAAGAACGGCAGCAACGGCAGCTGCATTGCGGGAGCGCTGTGGGTAAGGGAGCCCTTTGACGCATATATCGTGCATCAGTCCGGACAGATTGAGACAATAAACACCGAAGCCATAATGATAGAAAGCCGTCTCTCTCCCGGAAAGCCGTATGCGCTGGTGGTTATGGGAGATGTAATAACGCAGGTGCTTGCCGATAACAGTTAAAGGCAGCTCTCGGTTAGTTAATTCACGGCACGGTTAAATAACGGCGGGAAATGCGGATATATGTAACGATGTGCATATGTGCATACAAGCTGTTTTTTGTAATCGGCATGGTTTTGCTTAATAAAAATCAAAAACGCTTGAAAGGCAGCGGGGCGGACGCGGTTTGCGTCCGCCTTTTTATACGGCAGCGGATACAGGGGGCGGTCGCGGCGGGGCGAAGCAGGCGCCCGCGGTCGCCCCGGATCTGCGGCACGGGATTATTCCGTACATGAATAAAAACGGGGCGGATGCTGAATAAATACGGGTATCTGCGGGGATAATTACCTATGATAAATAAAAGCGGGGGCGATATAATGATACTGACCGATAAAGAAAAAAGCTTGCTCAAGGAGCTTGCAGTGCAGGAAAAAACTTGCGCAAGGAAATATCTTAATGCATCACAGGCGGCGTTTGATCCGCAGCTTAAGAACCTGTTTTCCTCTCTTTCGCAGGCGGAGCAGAAGCATCTGGAGATGATAAATTCCATTCTTTCGGGCACCCTGCCGCAAGTGCAGGCAGGAGGCGGTGAAACGGCCTTTACGGCTGTTTATAACGGCAGCGAAACACAACAGAAGCTGGAGGATGCGTTTTTGTGTACTGATCTGCTGGCCGCGGAAAAATATGCGTCAGGAGAGTATGATACAAGGGTGTTTGAATTCGGGGATGCCGGCGTGCGCAATGTACTGGGCGCAATACAAAGGCAGGAGCAGGGGCACGGAAAAGCAATATCGGATTATATGAAGGTAAATGCAATGTGTACCGCAGCGTAATGCATAAAGGTAAAGACGAAAATTGAAATAAGGCGCCACGAGAGGCGCCTTATATGTTTTTCAAAAGCCGTTTTGAAGCAAGCCGAGAGTGTGATTATTTTTTGGGCACCAGCTTTTCCTTGCCGCCCATATACGGACGCAGGGAGGCCGGTACGCGTACGCTGCCGTCGGCTTCAAGATTGTTCTCAAGCAGTGCTATAAGCATACGGGGAGGAGCGGCAACCGTGTTGTTCAAGGTATGTACAAGGAATTTGCCGTTTTCGCCGTTTGCACGGATCTTAAGCCTGCGAGCCTGTGCATCACCCAGATTGGAGCAGGAGCCCACTTCAAAGTATTTCTTTTGACGGGGGGACCAGGCCTCAACATCTACCGATTTGACCTTAAGGTCGGCAAGGTCGCCGGAGCAGCATTCCAGTGTACGCACCGGAATATCCATGCTGCGGAAAAGGTCTACCGTATTGCGCCAAAGCTTATTATACCATTCCATGCTGTCCTCGGGACGGCAAAGCACGATCATTTCCTGCTTTTCAAACTGATGGATACGGTATACGCCGCGCTCCTCCAGGCCGTGTGCGCCCTTTTCCTTGCGGAAGCAGGGGGAATAGCTGGTGAGGGTAAGAGGCAGCTGTTCGTCGGGGATTATGGTATCAATAAAGCGGCCAATCATGGAATGCTCGCTTGTGCCGATAAGATAAAGATCCTCGCCCTCAATCTTATACATCATGGCATCCATTTCGGCAAAGGACATAACGCCGGTAACAACATCGGAGCGTATCATGTAAGGGGGAATGCAGTAGGTAAAGCCGCGGTCTATCATAAAATCGCGCGCATAGGAAAGCACGGCGGAGTGCAGACGGGCAACATCGCCAAGCAGATAATAAAAACCGTTGCCGGCCACGCGGCGTGCGCTGTCAAGATCAAGCCCGCCGAGGCTTTCCATAATCTGAGCATGATAGGGAATTTCAAAATCAGGAACAAAAGGCTCGCCGAAGCGCTCCAGCTCCACATTGCAGGAATCGTCCTTTCCTATCGGAACGCTCGGATCGATAATATTTGGGATGACAAGCATTATGGAGCGTATTTCCTCTTCATACTTGTGCTCAAGCACCTCAAGCTCGGCAAGGCGGGCGCTGTCGGCAGCCACAAGCTGCTTAACCTCTTCCGCCTCCTGACGCTGACCCTTTGCCATAAGCGCACCTATCTGCTTGGACAGACGGTTGCGGTTGCCGCGAAGGGTGTCGGCCTCGGCAATTGCGGCACGGTTTTGCTTATCCAGCTCAATAACCTTGTCCACAAGCGGAAGCTTGCTAAATTGAAACTTATTTTCAATGTTCTTTTTTACAAGCTCCGGATTCTCGCGGAGAAATTTAATATCCAGCATTATTGTATCCTTTCACGGCACGGGGCCGGTTGATATGATTTGCAAAAATCGGTGTCAGCCGTTTTATGCCTGTTCCTTAGCGGCAAGATGCTTGTTAAGCTCGGCAACAAGAGCATCGGCGTCGATGCCATGCACGGCGCAGGCCTCCTCTACCGTTTCGGCCTGTGCACTGGGGCAGCCTACGCAGAACATCCCGAAGCCGGCAAACACGGCGGCAAGCGAGCTGTCAAGATTGATTACCTCGCCTATGGTATCGTTTTTTTCCACGCTGTTTTTTTTGTTTTTCTTATTAAAAAGCATAATGACCTCCTTAATTAAGGCGGCGAAAAGCCTGTATACACTCCTGTCGCCATTCTTCTTTATTATACACCATTTTGTGTATATTTAACAATGACTTTTTTCGGAACAGCGGGCAGTATTAACGCATAATATCGTAACTGAAGCCGGGAACGGGCAAAACACCCTGAAGGGAGAGAAAGCGTTTGAGATTTTTCGGAATAAGACAATACATACGCATAGGGGATGAAGTGGGGGAGCTGTGTGTTGCGGCAACCGCTGAAAACGGAGGAAGGCTGCTTACCGACCTGTCGGTGGAGCACGGATGGGAGGAAGGCAGCGCAGAGCCGTCAGACGGCATGTGGGTAAGAATAAGCGCGGAGGGCTATGTGCGCGCCCTGAAGCATAATGTGATGGTATATCCGGGCAAAACCACGCTTGTAATGCTGGAGCTTGCGCCTGTTGCCGGCTGAGAAAAAAGTGAAGACATACTGACAGAAGCTTTTTTGCAATACGGCAGCATTGCAGGCCGCGCCCGCAGTGAAGGCCGCTTGGCGGCCGAGAACGAAAGTGCGTTTTGACAAAAGGCAAAGCGCACACGGGGCCGACGGCGGAGGCCCGGCGCGGCGGGAAAAATATGCGGCCGTTGCATATCGGCAAGCACTAAAATAAAAGACAAACGAAAAAAACATGCGGCTGCTTATGTATAAAGGCGCGGGTAACAGGCAGTATAACAGGCAGTATAACAGGCGGTATAACAGGCGGTATAACAGGCGGTATAACAGGCGGTATAACAGGCAGTATAAAAAATCACCCGGCATAATTCAGCCGGGTGATTTAATGCTTAAAAGGTTAAAGCCGGAGAAGCTGATGCTCAGACGCCCTTCTTGTTGTTGCGAATCTTCTCCTGAGTGGTGAAGTTCGTGGTGGCAACATAGCCCGGTATCGGCATGATCTTCTCATGAATGGCATCGATGATCCAGGAAGCCTGCGGGAAGAAGTAGTTATCCAGCTCGTAGGCGGGGGTGATCCAGTTGCGTGCGCCCACAACAACGGCGGGTGCATCAAGATAATCAAAGGCCATCTCGCTTACATTCTCGGCAATTTCCTTCATGATGGAGCCGCGGTCGCAGGCATCGCCCACAACTACCAGCTTGCCGGTCTTCTTAACGGACTCCAGCACCTTTTCATAGTTGAAGGGAACGATGCTGCGTGCGTCGATGATCTCGGCGGAAATGCCGTATTTCTCCTGAAGCTGCTTTGCGGCGTCCATAGCACGATAGAGCACTGCACCGATGGTAATGATGGTAACATCGGTACCGGCGCGCTTGATATCGGGCTCGCCGAAGGGAATCTCATAGCTTTCGGCAGGTACGCCGCCCTCATGGAACTGCTCGCCGAAATCGTAGATGCGCTGGCTCTCGAAGAATACAACCGGGTCGGTGCCGTTAAGAGCGGTGGTCATAAGACCCTTGGCATCATAGGGGGTAGCCGGGAAGCAGACCTTAAGGCCCGGGATATGAGCAACCATGGCGGACCAGTCCTGAGAATGCTGTGCGCCGTATTTGGAGCCTACGGAAACGCGCAGCACCATGGGCAGCTTGAGGGCGCCGGCAGTCATTGCCTGCCACTTGGCCATTTGGTTGAACACCTCGTCGCCGGCACGGCCGATGAAGTCGCAGTACATAAGCTCAACTACGGAGCGGCCGCCGCACATGCCGTAGCCCACGGCAGAGGCCACAATGGCTGCCTCGGAAATAGGAGCATTGAACAGGCGGTGATAGGGGATAGCCTCGGTAAGGCCGCCGTAAACCGCAAACGCGCCGCCCCAATCGCGGTTTTCTTCGCCGTATGCAACCAGAGTGGGATCCTCATAGAACTTGTTGATTAAAGCCTCAAAAATACCGTCTCTGTACTGATATACCTTGTTTTTGGAAACCGGCTTGCCGTCCTTGTCAAAGCCGAAGCGCTCCTTGCGTGCAATCTTCTGCACACGGGGATCCTCAGCCATGGGGATAAGCACATCGGGTGCGCGGTCGGGCTCCATGGAAACGATATGCTCATTGGAGAACATAATGTCGGCAATGGCATCGGGGCAGCCGTTGAGATCCATATAGGGAGAAATGGCGGGATCGGTGGCGATCTTTACAGTGTGAGTCATCACCTTTACGATATCGGCATAAATCTCGTCGAATTTCTCATCCTTTGCAACGCCTGCATCAACAAGCGCGGCGCGATAGGTGATCATCGGATCGATAGCCTGCCATGCTGCAACCTCTTCCTTTGTGCGGTAGGAGGAAGCATCGCTGGGGGAGTGTCCGGAATAACGGTAGGTGAGCACATCCAGCAGCACCGGTCCCTGACGGTCCTCGATAAGCTGCTTCTTGCGCTTGTAGGCTTCAATTACTGCAAGCGGATTGTAGCCGTCTACGCGCTCTGCATGCATCTGGCTGGGGGTAACGCCCGCGCCCATTCTTGCAAGGATATTGTATGCCATGGTTTCGCCGTTGGTCTGTCCGCCCATGCCGTACTGGTTGTTGAAAATATTGAAGATGATGGGCAGTCCGCCTTTGTGAGCTTCGTCCCACAGCTGGGTGTACTGATCCATCGCGGAGAAGTTCATAGCCTCCCAAACAGGGCCGCAGCCAAGGGAAGCATCGCCGATATTTGCAATGACAAGGCCTTCCTTGCAGTTTACTCTTTTGTAAAGAGCGGCGCCCGCGGCAATACCTGCGCTGCCGCCCACTATGGCGTTGTTGGGATAAATGCCGAAGGGCAGGAAGAAGGCGTGCATGGAGCCGCCCAGACCCTTGGAGAAGCCGGTTTCACGGGCAAACAGCTCGGCTACAACGCCGTAGAGGAAGAAGGCGCGCGCCATTTCCTTAACGGATTCAAACTTGCCGTTGTTTTCCACAACGCGAAGGGTGGCGCCGTCCCAGGTGGACTTCATGATGCTCATCAGCTCTTCGTCGCTGAGCTTTTCAATGCAGGAAAGCCCTTTTGCCAGAATGTCGGCATGGGAGCGGTGAGAACCGAAGATAAAATCGTTTTTGTCAAGAAGATAAGCCTGACCTACCGCAGCCGCCTCCTGACCGATGCCGAGGTGAGCGGGGCCGGGATGGCTGTAATGGATGCCGTTGTATTCGCTGGTGGTTTTGATGAGGTTGATCATGGTCTCAAACTCGCGGATAACAGCCATATCGTGATAGATACGCAGGAAATCCTCGGTTGAGTAGTTGGCCTTTTCCTCGGCGATGGTCTTGTTATAACGGTTTACCGGAATGTCTTCAAAATGTACAAAGCCGGGAGCCCGCATAACGCTCGGGTCGATAAATTGGGACTTAGGCATTATAAATACCCTCCTTAAAAATTATGTTTATTTCATATTAAATGCCCCGCCGGGAACGGCCGAAAAGCTCGGCGTTCCCCGCGGCGGGAAATGCAGATTTATTTGTACTGGAATATGCCCTCACGGATTATCTCGCATACGGTGGGATGCGGGAAGATAAGCTCCTTGATGTCCTCTATGCGCATCTCGGTCTCCAGCATTGCAACGGCGGAAACGATGATCTCGGAGGAATAGTTGCCTATCATGTGTACGCCCACAAGACGGTTGTTCTTTTTGTCTATAACCAGCTTGCATATGCCGTCGCCGCCCTCGTTTTCGGCAACATAGCGGCCGGAATACTTCATGGTAAGGCTTATGCAGGCAACATCCATGCCGGCAGCCTTGGCTGCTTCCTCGGTAAGGCCGACAAAAGCCACCTCGGGGTTGGTATAAATAACGGAGGGAACGGCGGTGTAACGCATGCGATCCTTTTTGCCCAGCATTGTGTTCACTGCCACTTCACTTTCGCGGTAAGCCACATGGGCAAGCATCATCTTGCCGTTGCAGTCGCCGGTGGCAAAAACGCCGGCAACATTGGTGCGGCACTGCTCATCGGTAAGAATGGCACCGCGGTTCATTTCCACGCCGATGTTTTCAAGGCCGAGGCCGTGAGTGGCGGGGCGACGGCCGATGGAAAGCAGAACCTTGTCGGCCTCCACGGTTTCCGTTTTGCCGTTAAGCTCGTAGTTTACACCCTTGTCGGTAACGGAGGTCACCTTTGCGCCCAACAGGAAGGTAACGCCCTTCTTTTCGTAGTTTTTCTGGAGTATCTTGCTGATTTCCGCATCGGTGGGGCCGGCGATCTTGTTCATCATTTCAATAACGGTGACCTTGCTGCCGGCCGAGCAGAAGTAGCTGGCCATTTCAAGGCCGATAACGCCGCCGCCGATCACAACAAGGCGCTCCGGCACCGCTTCGATATCCAGTATCTCGCGGTTGGTCATAACAAAGCCGGAGGCCAAGTTTTCCTTAAGCCCCGGAATCGGGGGAACGGAGGCCTCGCTGCCGCAGGCAATAAGCAGGCGTGCGCCCTCGTATACGGTGTCACCCACCGAAACGCGGAACTCGGCGCCCGTGCGCTTTTCAATGTGGGCGTTGCCGTCCACAACGGTTACTTTGTTTGCCTTAAGACCCATTTTGATGCCGCCCACAAGGGTGTCCACAACCTTGCGCTTGCGGGCGATTACCTTGGCGTGGTCAAGCTTTATGTTTTCCACGGTGATGCCGTATTTCTCGCCGTGTGCCGCTCCGTCATAAAGCTTTGCGGAATACAGCAGTGCCTTGGAGGGCACGCAGCCCTCGTTGAGGCATACGCCGCCGATGAAGCGCTTTTCGATAAGCAGGGTGTTGAGCCCGGCTCCGCCGGCACGCTCTGCGGCAAGATAGCCGGCGGGACCGCCGCCGATTACAATCAGATCGTACATATCAGAATACCTCTTATATTAATTTTATGCGGTCCTTTGCGGCAGGCGGCCTTTGCTTTGATGCAAAAGCGCGCCCGCTGCAAGGTGCATTATTTTGCAAGCAGTGCAGAGAAGTTCTCAAGATTGGTGCAAAGCTCCTTCAAGAACTTGGCCGCCGGAGCGCCGTCGATAGCGCGGTGGTCAAAGGTGAGAGAAAGCGTCATGCAGGGATAGGTCTTGAGCACGCCGCCCACCTCGCGCACGCGGTTTACAGTGGTGCATACGCCCAGGATGCCGGTCTGCGGGGGGTTGATAACGGGGGTAAAGCTTTCAATGCCCAGCGAGCCCAGATTGCTCACGGTGAAGGTGCCGCCGGAGAGCTTGTCGGGGCTGATGGAGCCCTTCTGGCAATCGGAGGCCAAACTCTTTGTGGCAGTGGCTATCTCGTTGAGAGAGAGCTTGTTGCAGCCGAAAATGGTGGGCACCATAAGTCCGCGCTCGGTGTCTACCGCCATGCCGAGGTTTACATCGGTGAAATAACGCATGGTGTCGTCCAGCAAATGCGCATTGAGCGCCTTGTGGTTAAGCAGCGTGCGGCTGACGGCATAAAGCACTATATCGTTCAGGGTGATGTTGGCAAGGCCGAGCTTTTCGGCGTTTTCCTTCATCTTCTTGCGGTATGCCAGTATCTCGGTGGCATCGAAGGATGCATTGAGGGTCAGCTGAGCCATGCCCTGAAGAGAACCCATCATGCTCTTGGAAATAACCTTGCGGATATTGGTGAGCTTGACATCGGTATATGCAGCCTGCGGTGCCGCAGCTTCTGCGGGAGCTGCAGCGGCGGCGGGAGCCGGACCCGCTGCAAGATCGGCAAGGCTTACGCGGCCGCCGATGCCGGTGCCGGAAAGCTGCTTGTCGCCGGACATATAGCCTGCGGCGGCAGCGCCTGTTACCATAACGCCCTGTTCGCGCAGAAGCTGAACATCGCGTTCCATTATGCGGCCTTCTGCGCCGGTGGGAACCGCAAAGCGGTAGTCAACGCCGGTTTTTTCGGCATAGTTGCGGGCGCGCGGGGAAATTTTTATATCTCCCTGAGCGGCCTCTGCGACAGCTGCCGCAGCCTGAACCGGAGCGGGAGCCGCAGCGGCAGCCGGTGCGGCAGCTTCCGCTGCGGGAGCGGGAGCCTCGGCCGGAGCCTCCTGAGCGCCTGCGGTAAAGGAGCTTACATCCTCGCCGGCAGCGCCTATAACGCATACATTTTCAAGGCAGGGCACATCGTCGCCCTCCTGGTGAAGGATGGCAAGCAGCACGCCGGCATCCTTTGCCTCCTCGTCAAAGGTGGCCTTGTCCGTCTCGTAGGTGAAAAGAATGTCGCCTACCGCTACGGTATCGCCTACCTTTTTGTTCCATTTTGTGATGATGCAGCTTTCCACCGACTGTCCCTGCCGGGGCATAATTACGGGAATCGCCATATTTTGAACCTCCTGTGCCTCTGGGGCTTGATATATAAAAACTGTTCGTTTTTAACACGGGCGTGTGTGAATAGAACACCCGCACCTTTAATTTTATCATTATCAGGGTAGTATGTCAATTATAATAATACATTTAATAATATATTGCGCCGCCTTTTTTGAGTATTTTCGCCACGGTGCAATTAAAATCCGAAGCCAATGTCGAGGATGCAGACGAGCCGCTTTGCCGCTTAGCGTAAAGCGTTTTTCCGCGCGCTGAGAGTAAAAGCTGCCGACGGATAATTTATATGAAAGCATACACGATATGAAAGCATACACCGCCCTTTGACGGATTGATTTTTAATTGAGTTAGGCCATAAAATCAAAACTGTTCTTGAAAATATAACAGTTTTATGCTATACTAATAATAAACGAACGGTCGGTACAAACGGAAGGGGCTGAGTAAAATTAAAACGACGGAACAGCAGCACAACGAGAGAAAGCAGGCGCTTATGGAAAAGTGCTTTGAGTGTTATGCCGAAAACGGATTGACAGGCACGGGAATTCAGGCACTGGCCGATGCCTGCGGCTGTACAAAAGCAAATTTGTATACTTATTTCAAAAATCTTGATGAGCTGATTATTGAGTCAACGGCATATTGCATGGCAAAGGTTGAAGGCGACTTTATGGAAAAGGCCCCGACCGATCCGAAGGATGTCATGCGGTTTATTGAGGAAGTACCGTATTGGACGGCACGGAAGCACGGCAAAAAATATCGGTTGATGTATCAGATATATACCCATCCAAAATATATAGAATACGGCAAGAAATTTTTCGAGGGCGTAAACGAGCGCTATACCCGGTATGCAAAGCTGCTGGAGCCGAAGATAGGCATTCCGTATACGACTATCACGCCGTTGATTTTTATATTCGTGCGGGCTTGCGTACACTATGCCATGTTTGAGGACGAATATTATTTGAAATCCCAAATGGAGGTCTTAAAACAGGGGGTCGCGCTGTTTGCGGATAAATTTAAGGATAAATATAAAGCAGAAGAAGCGGACAAGGCATAAGCCGGTTAACGCCCGTTCGCGGCGTTAGCATCGGTGCAAAATTCTGCCGTAATCATATTTTGAAACATAGGAAATAAGATGAAAACGGAAAAGAAGCTGTTCACATGCGTTCTTTCGGCGCTTTGCGGTGCGCTTTTGGTGCTTTGCATCGTGCTTGCCGCAGGATGGGGCAAGGCGGCGAAAACCAATACAGCGCTGCCTGAGGTGCGAAACAACGGTACGGCCATCCAGTGGAAATACAGTGACGAAGTCGAGTGGCGCGACATTGTGGCGCTTGACGAGCTGAAGGGCGCTGCCGGAGCATATGATGTGAAGCTACGGGATATCGGAAGAGGAAAAATCAAACTCCGACAGAGTTTTGTTGCGGTTGATTCCGCAGAAAGGAGCAAATCAATATGAAAAAAGCAACCATAAAAACCAAGCTGCTGACAGCCTTGCTTACGCTGTGTATGGCGCTGTCGCTTGTGCCGATGTCGGCATTTGCGGCAGATTCGACAGTCAGCACTGAAGCGGAACTGAAGGCGGCGCTTGAAAATGCGGACTGCACAGTGATTAAGTTAGGCGGAAACATTGAGATCACTGAGGGGCTCGATGTGGAGCGTACCGTAACGCTTGATCTTAACGGCTATACCCTAAACTGCAGTTCGACATATGAGGATCTCGTTCTGGTGCGCAGCAGCGGAAGCCTGACAATAAAGGACAGCGGCACCGGCGGCAAAATCGACGGGCAGAACAAGAACTGCGGATTTAATGTCAAAGGCGGTACGCTGACGCTGGAGAGCGGCAGTATTGTGAACTGCAAGACCGACGGTGACGGCGGCGCAGTGGATGTTTCCAACACCGGCGTAACGGAAACACCGGTCAAGTATGGCAAGTTCATTATGAACGGCGGTGCTATCATGGACTGCACGGCCGATGATGATGCCGGAGCGGTGGATATTGGCAGCGGCTGTACTTTCATTATGAACGGCGGCACTATTGGTAATTGCAGAGCCGATGATGACGGCGGCGCGGTATTTATTAAGCAGAGAGGTTACTTTGAGCTGAACGGCGGTGTTATTCAAAATTGCTCTGCCGGTACCAACGGCGGCGCGGTGAAAATTTACGAGGACGGCCGCTTCACCATGACAGGCGGTACTATAAAAAGCTGTAAAGTAGATATGGGCGGGCTCGGCAATGCGGTGTACGGCAGCAACAATAAGGCCGTGGTCACCATGACCGGCGGAACCTTTGAAGACTGCGGCGCATCTCCTTATTCCTTTGATGAATTCACCGTGACCTTTGATTCTGACGGCGGCAGCGCCGTGCCTGAGCAGAAGCTGCGGAATGCTCCGGCAGTAAAGCCTGCAGACCCGAAAAAGAACGGCTATGATTTTGCAGGGTGGTATCTTGGAGATATGCAGTATACCTTTGATTCAAATGTCGCTGCGAATATTACCCTTAAAGCCCATTGGACGCCCACATCTGCACCGACCGTCATTGATGTGGTGGAGATAAACGATGTTACCGTCAGCTTCAAGGACGGCGACAAGCCCGTGTTCACCGGCAAGGTGCCTGACGGTGCAAACTACGCATATCGGTGTGAGTGGTGGGAGCTGGACAGCAAGACCGGCGCCATGTCTACCGACTTCGGCAATTTTTATGAAAACAAATTCACTGCATTTGAAGCCGGAAAGACCTATCATTACGGTGTGTATGTTGCGACTATTTATGGCGACCGCTATGTATTCGGTCCCGACACCAAGCTGAAAATCAACGGCGAATTTGTGAATTACAAGCGTTACGAAGGCGATGCGAGTGATGGCTCTGACGGCATTATGTGGGTAATTACTGACCTTGCCATGACGCCGGATAAGGATGATCCCAAACCGACCGGCGATAACAGCAGCCTTGCGCTGTGGAGCGCACTGCTGTTTATCTGCGGCGCTGCTGCCATAAGCGCAATGGCTATATGCAGAAAGAAGAAGCACAACAGCTGATAAAGCAAATGCAAACAGCGGCTATCGGAAACGGCAGCCGCTTTTTTGCTGCCGAAAACGCCGTATGCGGCACGGACAGCGGATAATTTCATTTGTCTTCCTGCATCTGTAAGGGGCAAAAGGACGATGCCGAGCGCCGGAATCAAAAAAATATACGGGATATGCAGCGGGAGGATAAGCTTATATACCGTCAATACAAGCCGGTTTACAAAAAACCGGCGAACAGACAGCGAATAAGCATTACCTGTTCGTCGGCATCCCGATTAACAAATATGTCTTATGAAAAAATGTCGGTTTTGGTTTTATGAATGCATCTGTAATTATAAAGCTGCGGTTTGCCTTTTGTGCCCAAAGGCGTAAGGGCCCGCTGCCTGCTCACAGCAGCTTTTTGCGGTCCTCAGCCTCAAAGCCCAGCCCGTTCACCTCGCGGGCATCCACCACATATACAAACGCTGCCGGATCCTCCGTGCGCACAAGCCTGCGCAGCTTTGCAACCTCCGAGCGCAGCACCAGACATACAAGCATGGTTTTTTCTTCATTGGTATAGGCGCCAACCGCTTTGATTTTCGTGGCGCCGCGGGAAAGCTCGCTGTTTATGCGGGCGGCAATTGCATCGCCGTGCGTGGTGATAATATAGTATACCTTGGCGCTTTTTACACCGTCCTGAAGAAAGTCGATGACATATCCGCCTACGAGCATGCATATAAGAGAGTACAGCACCACATTTGCCGAGTTATCTCCCGTAAAGCCGTTCGCGGCAATTATGATTATATCCAGTATCATCACATAATTACCTATGGAAAAAGACGGGAAATAGGTGACTATAAGCTTTGCAATAATGTCGGTGCCGCCGGTGCTGCCCGTGTTGCGGAAGGCCACACCCAAGCCGAAGCCCAGCATTGCTCCTCCGAATACCGCGCCCAGCAGCGGTTCGTTTTCGATTACCGGCTTTACCGGAATGTAGTCTATCGCGCAGGACATGGACAGCATGCCCAGCACCGATTTAAGCCCGAAATCAAGGCCCAGCTTGCGCCAGGAAAGAATGTAAAGCGGAATGTTTATGGCAACTATCAGTACGCCCATGGGCAGCTTTGTAAAGCGCGTAATAATGGCGGCAATACCGCTTACTCCGGCGGGGGCTATGTTGTTGGGCAGGATCAGCATGTTATAGGAAAGTCCTGCGATGATTCCGCCGATTATTATTGCTATGCAATAGCGCGTTTCCAGTAAAAGTCGTTTTTTATTGAGCTTCATACTGCCGTCCTTTTATAGATTTTGTTTGTTGATTTGAATCAAAAAAGCGCCGCTTCAAAACGGCTGCATACGGCGCCGCAAAACGGTTTTTCCCTGTAAAGCAAAGGAAAAAATGCAGCGCTTTTTTGCAGAAACAGTATACTCTTTTGCAGGGAAAATGTCAACAATTGCAGAGGAATTGCAGGAAATATCCGCAAAACGGCGCGGTAAAATTAAAACCGCCGGCGGGCCGGCGGTACGCGGTTATTTTGCTTCCGGGAAGCCCAGGCTTATAAGCAGGGCACGGTTTATCCTCTGCATATCAAGGGCGGAAAGCTCTCCGATCTTATCACGCAGACGCCGTTTATCAATGGTGCGTATCTGTTCCAGCAGCACCACGGAATCCCGTGAAAGCCCGTGCTCCCTTGCATCCAGCGCTATGTGGGTGGGCATTCGGGCCTTATCCAGCTTCGAGGTTATCGCCGCAGCTATGACGGTGGGGCTGTAACGGTTGCCCACATCGTTCTGCACCACCAGTACGGGACGAATTCCGCCTTGCTCAGAGCCTATAACGGGCGACAGATCCGCGTAATAGATTTCACCACGTTTTACCATAGGTTGTTCACGCTCGCTTTTACTTTGGTTTTTTGAAAATGCGGCAATGCGGCTTTGATCTGACGCATTTTCATATTATGCATTTTTTCGGGAAATGACACGGCAGAAATAATGTATCTGCTGCTATTATGCGCCGCAAAGCCGGAATAATTCAGAAAGGAACGGCATAAGTAAAAAATTAACGGAATGTATACAAAGCCGGACAGGGAAGACATGAAACCGAATTAAGCAATAAACCGGCGTAGAATATGCTGAATTTCAATAAAATAAAAAACTGCCGCCCATATTACGGTCAGCAGTTAAATGCTCGATTGCGAAAGAATATTCAACCCTGCGGTATATTTCCGCCGGAGATTCGAGGCACATCCAAAGCGCAGGTGCCCCATTTAGGAATCAGGGATAAGCTGCAATCCGTGTCAGCCAAAATCGTTACTGTCATTTCATCACCCGATGCCAGCTGCTTGGTGTATAAGGCGCTTTCATTAAGCTGTATTATGCAGTAGCCGGTGGCCTTCCGTGTTCCGGAGGATATCAGGGATACGGTATAGCTATGCCCTTGGATGAGGGAATATACATGATCCGTGCCGGTCAGCTCTTTGCTGTCGGAGTTATCGGTAACTGTTACGGATATTGAATAATCCGGCGTTTTGATAGTGCTTGCACTGCTTTGACGGCTTGCCGTAAACTGAGCCCAGCTTATACTGCACAGGCATATCAGGCATGCAAATATTCCCATTACCGACGGAGCAAGCAGATGCATTATGCCGCAGGAGCCGCTGCTTTCGGCAGCCTTTGGCCTATAACGCGTGCCGTTGCCGTAAAGAGCGTTGTAAACCGTTTCGGCATTGGAGGCACAAACAAAGGGAATCAGACAAAGATAATGACAGCGCAGCCGCTTTTGCCACAGGCGTACCCGTGCGGCATCATCACCGGCGTGCTTTATCTGACGCCTTATATAGCATAACATTTCACGGAAGTGCACAAAGTAAGCTGCAAGTTTGATTATCAGCAGGGCAAAAGCCGTAATGCCAAAGGCAAGCAGTAAATGTATTCCGTTTACGGTCATGGCAGCAGACGCCTCCTTTTTCGTTTGATGAAAGAGTTTTAATATGCAGGTGCCGCTTTTTGATAAGTTCCGCATACCGGCAGGCAAAAAGCGCACAATACCGTGCGTTCTTTGCCTGCCCCTCTCGCCAAAGGGCGAAAGAGACAGAATTTTTCACTCGGCTACCACGGTGTACCAGATGTCGCCGTTTTTCTGAGCAGCGGATACAACCTTGTATCCGGGGGCAACATAAGAGGTATTTTCACCCTCGGGGTTTGCGGAGGGATCAAAGTTCACAAAGGTTCCGCCTTTTATCGAAACGGAAGCGGTGCCGTTTTTATAGCTGGCGTCAAGACAGTTGACAATGAATTTTGAATACTGGGGAACAGCGGCCTTGCAGGTGGGAGCCAAATCGAAGAAGCCGCCGTTTATTTCAAGGCTGCCGTTCGATACCTGAACTGCGGTCATGGAGCCGTAGTAGGTTCCGTCATTTATTATAACCTTGCCGCCGTTTATCACATCAATTCCGAAAACCTGGTTATAACCGGCCTCGCAATTGATTTCTCCCTTGCCGTTTATTGTAAGGGAGGTACCGTTAACGGAAAGCATCAGCGGGCTGGCGTTGCCGTAATCGGCCGCTGCGGCTTTGGAATCCATAACGAACTTTTTGCCGGAAAGGTTGAGCACCGTTGGGGAGGTGATCTCGTTTTGCGCTATCAGTGCGGAAGCCGCTTTGTCATCATCGGAAATAAACGGTGTAAGATTGGCGTCGGCGCCCAAATTGATAACGCCGCCTTTTTCAAAGGCCGCCTTGAGTTCGTCTGCGTTCATAACAGGATACTCTGACTTCTCATCGTAGGTGTTGTCAAAGCTGTCGCTTTCATAGGTGTACTGTGCTGCAACCACGGTAATGCTTATGCCGTCAAGAGATTCTCCCTGATAATCGTTTCCGGCTTCTTCCCGCATGTGACCGGATATGGTGATAAGCTCAGTCTGCTTTACATCGGCGCCTGCCACGGGCTCTTTGCCGTCGGGAAGCAGAACGCCTTCCCAATTCGCAAGCTCAACGGCTTCTTTTTCGCCGAAGGCCATGGAAAAGTCTATAACTTTGAGCAGCTTGGCATCGCCCTTTACACCGTTTATGACCACCTTATATTTAAGAGCAAGGCTGCCGTTGTTTACAATGCGGAAGGAATCAAGATTGAAGGTTGCGCCCGGCTCCCAGAGAATGTCGGTATCGCCGGCGTTATTACGGAAGAAAAGGGTTTTTCCGTCTATGGATTTTCCGTCGGCGCCGACTATGTCCACGCTGAAGTTTCCGGCCTGTATTCTGTTCACGCCCGTGCTTGCGGAATCCGTGAACCATGCAAATGTGGTGCCCGCAAGCATCGCCGCGCACATAAGCATTGCCGTGATGCTCAGCAGAAGTGCACGATTCAAAGTATTATGTTTCATTTGTTTATCCTCATTAAAGTTTATGAAAGCACCGCTCGGACCGTATATTGATTGGCTCAGAGCAGCGCAGTCAACAGTAAAATCAGAGTGGCCAAAAGCTGCAATGCCGCAATGCCGCAATGCCGCAATGCCTATCCAGCCTTTGGCCGCCCTCCGCCTAAAAGGCGGGGGAGCGGAGAACAACCGATTACTTTGCCTGTACTACAAACCAGTCGCCGTCCTGAATGACTTCATAGCCATCGGGAACAACTACCTCGCCGGGAGTGGCATCGGTTGCGGGATTGTATTTGTAGAATCTGCCGCCCTTAACGGTAATAACAGCATTTGAGCCGTCCTCACAGTTAAGAGTCCACTTCGGAGTGACGGATTTGAAGGTGCCGCCGTTTATTTCGATGGTAGAATCGCTGTCGGCGTAAATCAAATCGTATTGATTTGAAGTGCCGGTAATCTGCTGGGCAAATGTACCGCTGTTGATGATGATTTTGGATTTAGCATTGAGGCTGCCTGCATAAACCGCCATCGCTATGTGCTCGGAGGATTCCACTGCATATACAGAAGCGGCGTTTACGGTAATAACGGCTGTGCCTGCTGCATGTATGGCGCCGTAGCCTCCGTCAGCCTGAATGTTGCCGGTTACCTCATGAGTGCCGCTGGAATATTCAATTCTGTGAAGAATGGTAGCGGAATCCCTGTCATAGGTGTTATCAAAGCTGTCGCTTTCAACATCGGCCTGAGTGGCGCGAATTTCAAGTCCGAGATCGTAAATCGTGGAGATCCAGGATTTGCTCTTGGCGTTTGCTTCATTGCCTACGGAAGTGGGCATGTATATAACCACCGCAAACGGATTGGTGGATTCTCCGGCCTTCAAAACGGTCCAGCCTTCGGTAAGCTGTGCGCCCTTTTGCAAAGCCTTCTCAGAGCCGGCAACAGCTGCCCACGCATCCTCGCGTGTTGCAAAAGCGGCATCCGTATCCGCAACGCCGACTTTAAGATAGTCGCCTACATAATAGTAGTTGCCAAGTACGCTCTTTCCTCTGGTAACCCGGTAGTTGTAACCGAATTCGGTTTCGTACTTCAAAGCCAATGAGCCTTTGTTGGCGATCCGCAGGTAAACAAGCTCGGTATGGCCGGGCTCCCAGAGCGCTCCGTCATTAAAAAGCTTGGTATCCGCGGTGGCATTTTTCCAGGTTACCATGTCATAGCTGTATTCCAGCTCAATATCAAGGTTTCCTGCCGCGATTTTGTTCACGCCTGTGCTTGCGGAGTCCGTGAACCATGCAAATGTGGTGCCTGCAAGCATTGCTGCGCATATAAGCATCGCCATGACGCTAAGCAGCAATGTACGCTTAAGAGAAGTGCGTTTGTCCATAAAGTTTGCCTCCTTAAATTTTACCGGATAAATCCGGCCGTCCGTTTTCGGGCAATCAAAGGGTGCATGGGTTTGCGCCCTTTGATTGCCCTCCGCCTCAGCGGGCGGAAGGACTTTTTGATTGCTGTTTGATTCAATCGGCAACAACGGTGTACCAATCGCCGTCCTGCTCAACATGGTAGCCTTCGGGAACTACAATCTCGCCTGCGCCGACATTGGCGTTGGAAGGATCGAATTTGAAGAATGTTCCGCCGGTAACGGTAATAACGCAGCCGCTGCCGTCCTTGCAGTTCAGCAGCCACTGAGCATCGCCCTTAAAGGTGCCGCCCTTGATTTCTACCGTGCCGTTTTCGTTGTAGATGCAGCTGTTGCCCTCCTTGCCGATAAATGTACCGCTTTCAATGGTAAGCTTTGCGCCGCCGGAAACCGTCACTGCGGTAGCGTTGTCCTGTGCGCCGGAAGCATCCAGCGTGCCGTTTCCGGTTATAGTCAGGTTGCCGTTGCTCAGAACATTAATCAGCGCCTGATAACCGTTTGTGGTCATAGTGTGGCCGTTAAGGTTAAAAGTGGTGGCATAGCGCACAAACCATCCGAAGGAACGGCTTGCATCAGCGCCCAGAAGTATAGAGGGGTTCTGCTTTTCAAGCTCGTCATAAATAGCTTCGCCGGTGCCGTTTGCATCAACGCCGGAAACAGGATAGGGAACATTTTCGTCATAGGTGTTGTCAAAGCTGTCCTCTTCGCTGCTGGCCTGCGTTGCATTCAATGCCAGGTTAAAGCGTATCCACGGAGCTCCGTAGCTGGCGCTTACACTGGGATCCCAGTTTGCCTCATTGCCTACCGAGGTCGGCATATGAACCACAAACGCAATGTAATCGGCGGCTTCTTTGCCGGCGGCTGCGGGCAGCAGAACATTGTCCTTTGTATAGGTATCGTATGCTACCAAATTGTCGGCAGCGGCTGCAACGGCTTCATCGCGGGTTTCAAATACGCCCTGAGCGGCATTTTTTTCGGCAACGCCTATTTCGAGATATTTCGAAAGCAGAATTTTGTTGCCGCTGCTGTTCTTTGAATACTGATATTCAAAGGTGTTGATGGTGCTCAAACGGTATTTAAGAGCAAGGCTGCCTTTGTTGCTTATCTTAAGATATACAACCTCTGTGTGACCGGGCTCCCAAAGGGTTTCTTCGGAAAAAAGAACGGCATTTTTTGCATCGACATATTTTTCTCCGTTCCAGTATTCGAATGACACATCAAGGTTGCCTGCCACGATTTTGTTTACGCCTGTGCTTGCGGAGTCCGTAAACCAGGCAAAGGTGGTGCCTGCAAGCATTGCTGTGCATATAAGCATCGCCATGACGCTAAGCAGCATTGCCCGCTTCAAAGAAATATTTTTGTTCATAAAATTACCTCCTTAAAATTTCAGCCGGACAATTCCGGCTTGTCCGTTTCGGGCAATCAAAGGGTACATGGGCTTGTGCCCTTTGATTGCCCTCCGCTTCAGGGCGGGGGACAAAAGACTGGTGTTTAATTACCCGGAAAACTGCAGAACACTCGCCGTTTACAGAGTCTCCCGTCTGCGGCGTTTGGAAGCGGCATCGGCAGCTTTTTCACCGCCGACCGCATTATCGTCGTTTGATGCATTATCGGCTGAGGTATTCTCTGCTGCGGCATTGCCGGCCGAGGTATCGTCGTTTGATGCATTGTCGGCTGCGCAGCACTCGGCGCTTTCCCGTCGGCATTCGCTCTCCGCTTTGATATCGCCTGCCGAAGCTGCCTCGTAGGCCTCTGTTTTGCCCTGCGCCAGCTGTTCTTTAAGGCGCTGCAGCTCCTGCATCATCTTCTGCGTTTCCTCCCGGTCCGCCTGAAGCTTATCGCGCTCTGCCTGAAGCTCTGCCTGCTGCTCGGATTTGTATTTTCGGAACAGGCGCACGCAGTTTATGCCTTCGCAGACAATAAGAATGAGGAAGGGAAGAAGAATGCACACTATATATCCGGGCGTGCTCTTGAGAAAGTTGAAGAAGCTGCCCATTTTGGGAATGCGTCCCGTGTATTTCCCTATCACATATGCATATGTAACCACCGTTTCGTCATCGGTATCCGTTGTGGTGCCGTAGGTGATAAACCCCGGCTCGCCGTTTGCGTCAACGGTGCGCCGTCGTATCTTGTGGGTCACCGTTTCGCCGAAGTTGGCACTGTTTTGCGAAATATAGGATATAATGTCGCCCTCTTTGAGTGCGGAGGGGTCGGTTTCCTTCACAAGTATCAGGTCGCCCGCCGAAAAATCGGTCTTGCTCATGGAGTCGGATAATACTATAAAGGTTTTGTAGCCGAAAATGCTGCGGTCGGTACGGTCAAAGGTGGAAACCGATACTATGGTGAAGATCATCATAAGCACGGCTATTGCCACCACAAGCCATACAAAAATATTTCGGATAATTTTCAATGCTTTCATGCTGTTCTCCTTTTAACGCAGGAAACCGTCTCCAGCAGAAGGATTTCGGACCGCTCCCATCACGCTGCGCGCCGTTGCGCGCGATGCGTGCTTCAGTCAAAAAGCTTGCCCGGGTTGTTCTTTGTCTGTACTGCCTGAGCGCATACGGTAAAGCTCAGCTCCTTATCCTGTGCTTCATTGCCCTTTTCAGGAGGGAAATAAAAGTAAACCGTCATATAGCGGCGTTCTCCCGGGGCCAGCGTATCATCGGCGGCGGCAGTATTGCCTGCCGTAAGCTCGCGTGCCGTGCCGGAGCATATCACCTTGTCTCCGCATTTCACCGATATATCCAAAACATCGGCAAGTCCGCCTGATACATCATCCAGATACAAACGGTAATATACATCCCATGTACTGTCATTTTCAATGAAAAAGTCTCTTTTGACCGTCATTCCCGGCTCAAACAGAAATTCATGCTCCTGTATAACCGGCACCCCGTCATTCAGGTTCAGCTTTACCTGCCCGGTGCGGAATATATTGTTCTCTACGGATACGGCGGCATATACAAGGGCGAAGGTCGTTACCGTCAGGCATACGGCAAGAATTACAACCGCTGCTATGCCTCCGGTAAGGCGTTTTGCCGTGCCGGAAAATTTTATCTTGCTCATTGCTTTTCCCCCTTCCTTCTGCGAAGGATGAGAATTATTATAAGCACAACGCCGCATATGCATGCCGCTATTGCCAAAACGGCAGAAAGAGTGTTATCGCCCGTTACCGGCGGCGGGTCAAGGTTCCCGGTTTCCTCCACCCACCAGCGGAAATCGGCAGTAAGGGATTTTTGCTGGTATTCATTTCCAACCGAGGTGTCAAGATAAGCCTCAATGCCGTAATACACTTCGGATGTAGTGCTTTTATCGGAAGACATTTTGTATGTAAGGCTTTTGGGCATATCGCGCATAAGACCGTCGTACATTGTCTTATTGTCATTAAGTGATGTGATGCGAACCTTAAGCACCTCGGCCAGCTTTTCGCTGCCCGGGCGAATATCGGCATGATAGTGAAGGGTTATTTTGTCGTGATAGGATACCTGCACGGCATAATATTTGGTTTGCGTATCTCCCGGAAACATGTTGCTGACGGAGAATGCGGTGTTATAATCAGGCTGTTTGTTGAAGAGTCGGATTGCTGCGGCTTTTTTGACTTCGTGAGAAGAAAGGCGTTGCGGGGCCGGCGTTTCGGTTTCTTCGGCGTCTGCGGCAACGGAAGCGCCGGGCGTCCAAGCCGGCACGGAAGGCTGTGCAGATGCAGCGGGTGCTTCACTGGAAGTTATAAGATTTTCAGGAACATCGGTTGTTGGACCGTCATTGCCTGCTTGGCCGTATATAAACACTCCCGCAAGCGCGACAATGCTGACGCACAGCAGAATTGCCAGCACGGTGATGGTGTTCCTGAGCGCTTTGCTCGTTTTCTCTTGGTTCATAAAAGTCACCCTTTTACGGTAAATTCGTAACCACGTTTTGCCGCCCTGCATATCCGTACGCTGTGCGCATCCGGCAAATCGGGAGCACTGCCGCAGCGGATATAAACCCGTTTGGGCAGACAACCCCTACTCTTAATCCGATATATTATCTCATATATCGATATTAAAATCAACAGAAAAATGCATTTTTCGCATAGCAATATTATACTTTGCAGATGCCCGTTTTACGCTCAAATGCAGATGTAATAGGTAAATTATCGGATGGGTCTTATCCTGAAATTAAAAAACCAATCGATTTTCGATTGGCCTCTGTGCATGATATTGTGTATAAGTGCATATATGCTCATAAAAACATACATCGGTTATGCGTGCTTCAGCACAATAAAAACAAGCTCGGGGCGGTTGTTTATTCTCAGGCGCACCGGCAGCACGCTGCTGCCCAGCCCACGGCTTACCGCCATTACGGTTTGCCCTTTTTCAAATGTGCCGGCGGTATATTGAGGAAACAGCCCCTGACCTGGAGCAATTATTCCGCCTATAAACGGCAGGCGCACCAGCCCGCCGTGAGCGTGGCCCGAGAGAACAAGGTCAACTTTTTTTGCGGCATAGGTCTCAAACAGCTCCGGACGGTGAGAGAGCAGCACCGTGTATTTTGACATATCGGCTCCCGCAGCATCCAGCTCCTGCGCCGCGATAACATCGGGCGATATATCCTTGCGGTGCGCCATTGCCGGGTCGTCAATGCCGATAAGGTTTATAAAGCAGCCGTCTTTTTCGAGCAGCACCGTTTTGTTGTCCAACACCGCAACGCCGTTTTCCGCAAGCCGTTTTTTTATTTGCGGATATTCCTCAAGACGCGATTCGTGATTTCCGGCCGCAAAATATATCGGCGCAATATCCCGTATGCTTTGAATAAAATCCATTGCGCCGTCAACATCCGTGTGTCTGGAGTCGATAAAATCACCCGTTAAAACTATAATATCGGGCTTTTCGGCTTTAAGGCTGCTGATTATGCTGTTTCGCAGCCGTGAAGAGCCGGTGTTGTGAAAGTCGGATACCTGAGCAATCCTGAAGCCGTCAAAGGCCGCCGGCAGGCGCACGGAGGATATATCGAATTTACTGCTTTGCAGTGTATTGTTTTCAAAATAGATATAGATGCCGCAAATAATAAGCACAGCGGCAATTATAAGCGCAGTTATCATGCTTTTCACCGTTGATCCCCTGTTTGTTGTGGAATAATGCTGTTTTTTATATTATATCAGATTGTTTCGCTTAAGGCAATGCATCAATATCGGAGGGAGGGTGCGCAGAACCGAAAAAAGAAGGCGCGGCAGATATGCCGTGCCCTCCGTGCGGTGTATTATATATGTATGTGCCGTCAGTTCAGCGCAATAACGGTTATGCTGTACCGTGCGCCCGCAAAAGCCGTATCCTGAAATGTCATGTTATTAAACATGAAGGTAAGAACCGTATCGCTGTCTTTAGCCGTATATATCGTATTGTAGGCAATGGTAAGCTTATTGGTTTGCCCGTTTTTTGCGGCGTTTACAAAAGTCTGAGTTGTAAGCATGACATCGGCGTTGTTTTGCCCGTCAATGAGGGCGGCGCCGCATATCGTTTCATCCTTTTTTGCACTTACGGATACCGTGCCGCTGAATACAAGGCTGTATGAGTGCCCCTTGGCAAGAATTATCTGCTTGTTTGAGGCATTGTAGGAGATCAGCTTTCCGCTTTTGCTGCCCGCGGTGAAGGGAAGAGGGGAGTTCCAGCTATTAGAGAATACTTCGCCGCTTGCGGCAAAGTAACCGGCACACAAACCGTCTTTGCCGTTAATGCCGTCTTTGCCGTTAATACCGTCTTTACCGTTAATGCCGTCTTTGCCGTCTGTTCCGTCCCTTCCCTTAAGCAGCGAAAGGTCATAAAGGTTAAGCCATATGCTGTCGGAGGTGTATTTCCATTGAAGCGTGCCTGCCTCCACGCGGAATTCCGGGGTTTTGCCGTCATTGCCGTTTGCACCGGCGGGGCCGGTGATATCGGATATTGCCACAAGATTCTGCCATTCGCCGTTGCTGTATCGCCATTGAATGTGAGAATCGGTTGCCCGTACTTCAATTTCCCTGCCGTCTTTGCCGTCTTGCCCGTTGATGCCGTCCCTGCCGTCAGTACCGTTTGTACCGTCGGCGCCGTCTTGTCCGTTAATGCCGTCTTTGCCGTCAGCGCCGTCTTTACCGTCTGTGCCGTCTCTTCCCTTAAGCAGCGAAAGGTCATAAAGGTTAAGCCATATGCTGTCAGAGGTATATTTCCATTGCAGCGTGCCTGCCTCCACGCGGAATTCCGGGGTTTTGCCGTCATTGCCGTTTGCTCCGGCAGGGCCGGTGATATCGGAAAGAGCCACAAGATTCTGCCATTCGCCGTTATAATACCGCCACCGGACATATCCGTCGGCACGGCATATTTCTATGCTTTCGCCGTCTTGTCCGTTAATGCCGTCCCTGCCGTCAGCGCCGTCTTTGCCATCCTTGCCGTCTGCGCCGTTTCTGCCGGTCAGTGAGGAAACGGAAACAAGATTATTCCACTCGCCGTCGGCATAACGCCATTTTATATAGCCGCCGCTGTTTTCAATTTCAATGCTTTTTTGACTTATGCTGCTGCTTACGGAGCTCGTAATTTCTTTTATATCAACAAGATCGTGCCATTGCCCGTCTCCGTTTGTCCATTGAATGTATTGGCCGTTGTTCCGCACTTCAATACCGCCGCTTTGCTCTTTATTCCGGCTGCCGCAGCCGGCAAGAAGCAAAAGCAGTGAAATCAATATAACGGATACGGTTGCTGCGGTTTTTTTCATAATAACCCCCTCTTATTCTGATGTATTACGGGATTTTTATTAAACAATCGTTCATCTTTAATCATTATATCAGAGAATACAGGAAAAAGCAACGGTGTTTTGCCGGTAAATTCCATGCTATGAGCGGGTATAACGGCTGTTTTGCTTTTATCGGAAAGCGACGATGTGAGAAAGAAGAATAAAAATGGAATAACCGAAAAAAGAAACGATAGAAAAGGAAAGAGCGAAGAAATAAAAATCAGCAAGCATCAAACGATGCTTGCTGATTTTTGGCGGAGTTGGAGAGATTTGAACTCTCGCGCCGGTAACCCGACCTACACCCTTAGCAGGGGCGCCCCTTCGGCCAACTTGGGTACAACTCCATGCTATAACCGAATTAAAGAAATATCAAATTTGGCGGAGAGAATAGGATTCGAACCTACGGTGCCTTTCGGCATCACTGGTTTTCAAGACCAGCTCCATAAACCACTCGGACATCTCTCCAAGCAGGCATTACCGCCCAGCATTTTTCAATGCCTGCTTATAATATCAGAAAAGAAATGCTTTGTCAAGATAAAATTGCCGGTATGCCGTAAAAACAGATGCAGGGTGTTAACGGATTCCTCCAAAGCGGAGGCAGCTGCGAAATTCCCTGCTTTTTATGAAAAAACAAACGACAATAACAGGCGAATATTTTGAGATGTGCGCGTATATTTTTCGGCAAAGATGAAGATAATACAATCGCAAGGAGGTGACGCAAATGGATAACAGAGGCGTAAAATGCGATGTATGCGAATGTCTGCATAACACTCAGTGCAACGGCTGCACATTGGATAAAATCGAAATAACTCATCAGAAAACCGGCGATAACGCCATAAATACTCCTCACTTCTGCAAGAGCTTTACAAAGAAATAAAGGATTGTAAAATACGACAAAGCGGAAGTGTCAAACATCGGCTCAAGCCGGATACAAAAAACAGAGATGCTTTTTATATCTCTGTTTTTTGTATTCCGCTTATAATTTTCCAAAAGCAGGAGCACAGAGAATATAAAGCCGCCATTCCCTGCACGGCAATTTAATGAAAACACGAACAATCTGCATTTTCATATCAAAATATAGCTTGCTTTGTTGACAATATATACTACATATAGTATCATAGCTGTGCTGAGCCGAGATAAAAACAAACAGATACGGCGTTTGGAGACAATACTTATTCGGAGGGAAAAACATGCAGAACGCACCCAAAAGCTTTAACGGCGGAATATGGGAAACGGAAATAAATGTACGGGATTTTATACAGCGCAACTATATGCCCTATGAAGGGGATGACGGCTTTCTGGCGGCGGCCACAAAGCGCACCAAGGAGCTGATGGGGCGCCTTAATTCCCTTTTTGAAATTGAAAGACAGTTCGGCGGAGTGCTGGATATCGATACCGAAACGGTGTCCTCCCTTACCGCCTATGCACCGGGGTATATTGATAAAGATAAAGAGCTCATAGTGGGTATGCAGACAAACCGACCGCTCAAGCGCGGCGTAAACCCCTTCGGCGGCATACGCATGGCGCGTCAGGCCTGCCAGGCCTACGGCTATAAGCTAAGCGATAAGATAGAGGACGAGTTCAAATACCGCACCACCCATAACGACGGTGTATTCCGCGCTTACAGCGACGAAATGCGTCTTGCGCGGCGCAGTCACATAATTACCGGTCTGCCCGACGCCTACGGCAGAGGACGCATTATCGGCGATTACCGCCGTGTGGCCTTGTACGGCATTGACCGCCTTATAGAGCAGAAAAAGCAGGATAAAGCGGCATTGGCGCAGGGAAATTTTGATGAAGAACGCATACGCCTTGACGAGGAGCTGTATAAGCAGATAGAATTTCTTGGCTATATGAAAGAAATGGCGCAGTCCTACGGCTATGATATTAGCAAGCCTGCAATAAACGCCCGTCAGGCCATTCAGTGGACATATTTTGCCTATCTTGCCGCCATAAAGGAGCAAAACGGCGCTGCAATGTCACTTGGAAGGGTAAGCACATTTTTTGATATCTATCTGCAAAGGGATATTGAGGCGGGAGAGCTTACGGAAGCTCAGGCGCAGGAGCTTATAGACGATTTTGTAATGAAGCTGCGCATTGCACGCCATCTGCGCACCCCGGAATACAATGAGCTTTTCGGCGGAGATCCGATGTGGATAACCGAAAGCGTAGGCGGTATGGGGGAGGACGGCCGCACGCTGGTAACCAAAACCAGCTATCGTATGCTTAATACTCTCTATACTCTCGGCCCGTCGCCGGAGCCGAACCTTACGGTGCTGTGGAGTCAAAAGCTTCCCGAACCCTTCAAACGCTTCTGTGCGCGCGTTTCCTGCGATACGGATTCCATTCAGTATGAAAGCGATGATCTCATGCGCCCCATCTACGGTGACGATTACGCTATTGCCTGCTGTGTTTCCGCAATGCGCATAGGCAAGCAGATGCAGTTTTTCGGTGCGCGCTGCAACCTTCCCAAGCTGCTGCTGCTTGCTCTCAACGGCGGCTACGATACCGTAAGCGGGCTGCATGTGGGGCCGCAGATGCCGGTTATAAACGGGGAGGTGCTTGATTATAACGCCGTGTGCGAGCGCTTCTTCAGCTATATGCAGTGGGTGAGCGGGCTGTATGTAAACACCATGAATGTAATACACTATATGCACGATAAATATGCCTATGAAAAATCCCAAATGGCGCTGCACGACACCGATGTCCACCGCTTTATGGCCTTCGGTATTGCCGGGCTTTCGGTTACTGCCGATTCCTTAAGCGCAATAAAATATGCCTCCGTGCACCCTGTAAGGGATGAAAACGGCTTCATAACCGATTTTGAAACCAAGGGTGAATTCCCCAAATTTGGAAACGATGACGACCGTGTGGACAGTATAGCCTGCGAGCTTGCCCACAGAATGATAACCGAGCTTCGCAAGACACCGGCCTACCGCGGAGCCGAGCATACGCTTTCCGTGCTTACCATTACATCAAACGTCATGTACGGCAAGCATACGGGCGCTACTCCGGACGGAAGAAAAGCGGGCGAGCCGTTTGCGCCGGGCGCAAACCCCATGCACAACCGCGAGGTAAACGGTGCGCTGGCATCGCTTAATTCCGTAGCCAAGCTGTCCTATGACGATTGCCGGGACGGCATATCCAATACCTTTTCCATTACGCCGGATACCTTGGGCAAAACCCTTCAGGAGCGTGTGGACAATCTGGTATCGGTGCTGGACGGCTATTTTGCAAAGCATGCGCATCATATAAATGTAAATGTGCTCTCCCGCAGCACGCTTATTGAGGCGTATAACGACCCTACGGCTTACCCCAACCTTACAATCCGCGTTTCGGGCTATGCCGTCAATTTCCACAAGCTTTCCCGCGAGCAGCAGCGCGAGGTCATAAGCCGTACCTTTCACGAGGCGTTCTGATATGTGCGCAGAAAAGCAGCAGCTTAACGCATCGGGCGGCGATACGGTAATAGGGCGTATAAGCTCGGTGCAGACCATGGGTACACTGGACGGCCCGGGGGTAAGGTTTGTAGCCTTTTTACAGGGCTGTCAGCTCAGGTGCGCCTGCTGCCATAACCCGGAAACATGGGATGTTGAGGGGGGCAGTGCGATAAGCGCCGGAGAGCTGTCGGAAAGGGTGCTCAGATACCGGGAATACTTCGGAAAGACAGGCGGAGTGACGCTCTCCGGCGGAGAGCCGCTGCTTCAGGCGGAGTTTTCCGCAGAGGTTTTTTCGCGCTGCCGCCGAAACGGCATAAACACCTGTCTTGACACCAGCGGCTGCATTACCGGCGCAGAGGCGGAAAAGGTGCTGAAATATACCGATTTTTGCCTGCTGGATATAAAATATACGCGCCCGGAGCAGTATAAAAAATATGTGGGGTGCGATATAAAAAAGCCGCTGGAATTCCTTGAAATGCTGCAAAGCCGCCGTATTCCGACAAGAGTGCGTCAGGTTACGGTGACGGGGCTTAACGACGCAAAGGGCGATATGCGGGCCCTTGCGGGCATAATAAACGCTTATCCGTGCGTGTGCGAGGCGGAATTGCTGCCCTTTCATAACCTTTGCCGCACAAAATACGAGGCTATGGGGATAAAGTTCCCGTTTGAAGGGGTGGAGCAAACCGATCGAAAAACAGTGGCGGTGCTGGGAGAAGAGCTGGAAAAGTGCCTTAAATACGCGCATGTGCTGTTTAGCCGGTCGTGAAAAAGCGCATAAACCCGCATAAAAAACGATATAAAAAATTCCGCAGCCGTACTGCGGAATTTTTGCTTTGAAACAGGAGAGAATATGTGTCGGAGCTTTTGAACCGGGGCGGAGTCGGGACAAAAACGAGAAAAATATGCGCAAAAACCGCAAAAAAACCGTTAAAAAACGCATCAAAAATGCATCAAAAACGCATAAAAAACGATATAAAAAAATTCCGCAGTTACGGCTGCGGAATTTTTGCTTTTGAAACGGGAGCAAATACAGGAAATTATTTTTTCTGCGCCGAGGGCGGAACGGCCTGAGGGTATGAGCATACCCATGCGGCAGTTGAAGCACCGCACTCAAGAGAGGATAAAAGGGATTTTCCGTTCAGAAGAGAATAAATGAAGGCGGCGCTGAAGCTGTCGCCTGCGCCCACGGTGGATACCACCTGTGTTTTTACTGCATTGCAGCGGAATATGCGGGCGGCTTTGCAATCAAGCACTGCCGCGCCTTCGGCTCCGCAGGTAAGCAGGATAAGGCGGAGGTTATTAAAGCGGCGGGCAAGAGAGAAAAGGGCGGCCTCTGCCTGCGATGGGGTATCGGTGATGCAGGGCATATCCAGCGCGCGCAGAACCTCGGGCAGCTCCTCAAGGCTGATTTTTGCAATGTCGGCATTTTCAAGACAAAACCGAATTGCATCACGGCCGTAATACGGGGCGCGAAGATTAAGGTCGCAGAATTTAAGACCGGACACGCGGGCAAGCAGACGGCGCAGGGAAGCGGTATTGCGCCCTTCCCGCAGAGCGAGAGTGCCGAAATAGAAAACATCGCAGCGGGTGTCGTCAACGCCCTCAGCGGGTATGCGGTCGTATGCAGTATCGGGAATGAGATCGTATTTCGGCACGGCATTGCCGTCAAGGGTTACATCGCAGCGCCCGGTTTTCCGGCCGGGCAGGACGGAAACAAAGCGGATATCAACGGAAAGCCTTTGAATTTCGCAAAGAGCCTGCTGTCCGAGCGTATCATCGCCCACGGCGGATATAAGGCGGGCGCTGCCGCCCTTTAAGGCAAAGTGCGCCGCAAAGTTGAGTGCTGCGCCGCCCAAAGTTTTCTTTTCCGGATACACATCCCAAAGCACTTCGCCGAAAGCAAGCGCGCATTTATCGGACATTGAGTACACCTCCGCAGAATTTATAATTATAAGTCTTAAATATGCATATATGAACATTTGCGCAAACATGCGCCGTAAAGCCGAAACACGGCGGTTAAGCGATGCTGTGAGCATAAAGGCTTTATAGAGGCGTTATACACCCCAAATAAGCCATATAAAGGCGTAGCCCACAAGCACTGCGGCGGCGGTGAAGGGAACGCCGATGCGCAAAAAATCGCGGGTGGTTACGGTTTCGCCGTTTTTACGCAGTATGCCTATGCCGGCAATGTTGGCCGAAGCGCCGATGGGGGTAAGGTTGCCTCCGAGGGTTGCGCCTATGAGCAGGCCGAAATAGAACACCTCCGGCGGGAAGCCCTGACCGCCGTTCATAAGGGCGGCTATGCTTTGCACAACGGGCAGCATGGTGGCAACATAGGGGATGTTGTCAATAAAGGCGGACAGCAGCACCGAGGCAAACACGATAAGGGTATAGAGCCAAAACGGATTGTCGCCGGCCACGGAATAGAAAAGCCCGGCAACGGCATCGATTACTCCGGCGCGCTTTATGCCCTCGATAACTATAAAAAGACCGAAAAGCAGCAGCAGAGTGTCGGTATCGGTTTCCGCCGCCACATGTGCAAGCGGCGAAAAGGATTTATTTTTTATGCAGCTGCGCACAACGCCTATTATGCAAAGGATTGCGCAGATAAGCCCGCTGCGCATATCGTAGACCGAGGACCAGAAGCTATTTTCGGGACGGGGGAGGAAGGAGGCGAGAATAAGCAGCACCACGGTGCCTATTATCAGCACGGTGGGAAATTTATCTTCCACCTTGGTTTCCACCTTGCAGGAGATGGGTTGGCGGTCCTTGCGGAAAAGAAAGAGCAGTATTGCAAGGGCGGCAAAGGCACCCAGCTCCACGGCCCAGAATATGCCGGGGCGGCCGTTCATCCAGAAAAAGTCAAGGAAATTCATGTTTGCAAAGCTGCCCAGCAGTATGCTTGTGGTATCGCCCACAAGGGTGGCAGCACCCTGAAGGTTAGAGGAGACGGCTATGGATATTATAACGGGAACGGGGGAGATTTTAAGCTTTTTTGATATTGCAAGCCCTATGGGAGCCACCATGAGCACGGTGGCGACATTGTCCACAAAGGCGCTTATAACCCCGGCAAAAAGAGCCAAAACCGTTACTGCCCATTTTACATTGGGTACCTTGGAAATAAGCACCTCGGAAAGGCGTGCGGGCATTTTGCTGTCTATAAACAGGGTAACGATGCCCATGGTGCCGCCTATCATAAGCAGAACATTATAGTCAACGCACAAAAGGGCATCAATCGGGGTGAAATCGTACAGTCCGCACAGCCCGAGAATTATAAATACCGCTCCGCCGCCTAAGGCAATATAGGGACGGTATTTTTGGAAGGCAAACATAAGCACATAGAGCACTATGAAAATTATTAAAGCTGCTGTCAAGGGGAAATCCTCCGTAATTCAGGTGTGTGTTGTTTTGCGCGGAAGCGTTTTGCGTTTGCGGCAAAGAGCGCAGCCGCAAGGCGCAAAAGAGAGAACCGTGCGCGTTTTCCAAGCCTTTGCAGCCGGAAAACGCGCACGCGCTGCCGTATGGCCGCATAAAGAACAGGGCGGCCTTAAATGAGTATTATCATTCCAGAATGTTGGTGGTTATGTAATCCACGCCAAGATCCAGCACCCGTGCGGCATGCTCGGGGGTGTCCACCGTCCATACATTTACGGTTATGCCGTTTTTGTGCACGGCGTCCGCCACCTGCGGGGTATAGTAGCCGTGGAAGATATCCATGCCCAGATTATATTTTTTGAGCCTGTCTGTTGTTTGTGCTATCGCCTCCGGGGTTTCGCCCGCCATGAGCATAAGGTGCTGGGCGTTCTGGTGCGGATAACGGCTGCGCAGGGCGATGAGGTTATTGAAATCAAAGGCTATTATTATTGTGCCGTCAAGATAATCCTGCTCCTTTATAATATCCATAACACGGTAAATATCCTCCGGCGCCATGGCGTTTTTAAGCTCCAGCACCGCGGTTTTTCCGTATTTTTTGCAGATGGATATATACTCCTGCGGGGTGGCCGGAATAAGGTCGCCGCGGGAGGGCGCGCCGTTTATATCGTTGAGGCGGATGGAGCGCAGCTGCTCAAGCGTGGAGGATTCCACATGCAGGTTTTGACCGGAAATGCGCCCGGTATCGTCATCGTGGAAGATGACAAACTGCCCGTCCGCAGTGCGGTGAACATCGGTTTCAATGCCGAAATAGCTGCGGTTTCCCGCTGCAACAAAGGCTGCGGCAGTGTTTTCGCACTCAAGACCGCTTACCCCGCGATGGGCAATCATGCCTACGCCGTCATGCTTTATTTTGCAGGTATCCATAATTATTCCTCCGTTATAATCGTTGTGTTTTTTGCGCGCTTTTTGTACCGGGAATATAACCTGAAGTCTGTATAAAGTATAGCGCAATACATTAAAAACCGCAACAAAAACCTGCAGCCGAAATTCGGCTTAAATAAAAATGCAGGCTGAGGCGGCATGTGTATGCAAGGGCGAAATATATGCATTGCGAGCTTGCGGGGGCAAGATCAGACAAAGCCCTTTATAAGCTGGCAGAAAACAAGCAGCACGGCAAGAAAGCCGAAATTATAGGCGGAGAATTCCGCGATATAACGCCCGGTCCGGCCGGGGTTATGAGAGGTGTACTGACGGAAGGTTATAAGGCTTGCAAGGGAGGCGATAAGCGTGCCGGCGCCGCCTATGTTCACCCCCATAAGCAGCTCGCGCCAGTTATCGGTGAACTGCGACAGCAGTATTGCCGAGGGGACATTGCTTATGAACTGGCAGGACAGGGCGCTTACAAGCAGGGTATTCCTTTTAAGAAGGGCGGAAAAGAAGGAGCGCACTGCCTCGATGCGGGACATATTGCCTGCGAATATAAAGAAGAAAACAAAGGTGAAAAGCAGGGGATAATCCACATCGCGCAGAGCCTTGCGGTCGGCAAAGAGCAGCACGGCGGGAATGATTATCAGCCCGATATAATAGGGGATGCCGCGAAAAACTATTACCACGGACAGGGCAAAAAGCGCAAGATACAGGGCGGTGCGCCGCCGCGGCAGGCGGATGGGCTCACCCTTAAGCTCAAGGGGCTCGCGTTTTACGGCAAATATGCAGCAAAGGGTTATAAGCAGCACGGAAAGCACAAAGGGCGGAGCCATGGTGAGCATAAATTCGCCGTTCGGTATGCCGAAGCGGGAATAGAGATACAGATTCTGCGGGTTGCCGAAGGGGGTGAGCATACCGCCGAGGTTTGCCGCGATATTCTGCATAATGAAGGTGAAGGACATATAGTTTTCCCTGCCGGTGGAGGAAAGCACAAGATATCCAAGGGGCAGGAAGGTGAGCAGCGCCATATCGTTTGCAATGAGCATGGAGCCGATGAAGGTGATATAGACAAGGGTGAGCACGGCCATGCGGGCGCTGCTGCAAAGCCCTACGAGGCGGCGGGCGACGGCATAGAAAAAGCCGATGTTTTTAAGGGCGCATACAACGGCCAGCACGCAGAACAGGCAGGTGAGAGTACGGAAATCGAAATAGCCGGCGTATTGGCTGTCAGGAGGGATTATGACGCAGGTTATAACGGCTGCGGCAAAAGCGACGGTTAAAACCGTATTACGGCGGAAAAATATCGCGATGGTAAGAAAAAATTTTTTTATCGTCATATGAGAAAGCCTGCTTTCAGAGGGGCTGCGGCGCTTAAGGCTTAAGCATAGCGCCGTAAGCGGAAATACCGAACAATTATATCACCGCAGCGCGGCAGGGGCAAACGCTTTGTTTGCATTCGGCGCTTTAAGGCATAAAAATATGCCGGATGCGGCGGCATCCGGCAAACGATGAAAAAGGAAAGATGGGCAAAATCAGTCTGCATAGTATTTTTTCAGCATATTGCGTTCAAAATCCAGAAGATATGCGGCTTCTGCGTCTATTACGGCTTCGCAGGGGTTTTCCACAAGGTCGCGGAAAACATGGATATCCCTGCCCACTTCGCCGCCCTGCATTACAAAGGGCTCGCTTACTATCGGCCCGCGGTAGCCTATTTTTGCAAGGGAGGAGAAAATTTCATCCCAGTTTATATGTCCGCGGCCGGGTGCGGTGCGGTTGTTTTCCCCGGTGTGGAAGCTTTTGAGGCGTTCGGGACCGACGGCCTCGATGGCCTTGGCAAAGCTTGTTTCCTCTATATTCATATGATAGGTGTCCAGCAGCACGCCGATATTGGGGCTGTCCACGCGGGCGATATAATCAAGGGCCTCGGCGGCGGTGTTTATAATGCAGGTTTCAAAGCGGTTTACCGCCTCAACGCAGTAGGTTACGCCGCAGTCCTCCGCCGTTTTGATTATTTCCTTCATGCTTTTGACGGACTGATCGAGATAGGGCTGCTTATTATCCATGATTTTCCCGGGAACGCCCCAGCCCGCATAGCTCACGCCGGAAAGCAGGGTGCCGCCCGCGATGTGCATTTTGCGCACTATATTTTGAAGATATTTTACCCCGCCGGTGCGCACGCTCTCATCAAGGGAGGAAACATCGTAGCGCGGGTCCAAGCCGAGGCTGTATGTAAGGGTTATGCCGGCATCGTCGGCAAGCCTGCGCAGGGAGCGAATGTGCTCATCCGTCATTTCCAGCAGCGGCTGAGCCTGGAATTCCAAAATGTCAAAGCCGATATTTGCCGCTTTTTTTATGTATTTTGCGTGATCGGCATCCCAGTTTTTCTCCCAGAAGTTCATAAAAATACCCAGCTTATTCATATTACACTCCTTAAAAATTATTTATAAAACGGTGTTTTTATTGCATAGACAGGTATGTTTGCTGTTCAGATAGCGTCGATATCAAAATCAAGGTAGTTTTCAAACGCCTCATTTATTGCGCGGCTCCAGCTTCCGGGGGCTATTGCCACATGGTGGCGGTAGCCGTTTTTGCACATATAGCGGAGCATGGCTTCGGCATCCGGCCTGCGGAAAACGGCGCTGCAGCCGAAAAAGCCCTCGCCGGTGCTTTCCCCGGTAAGCTCGCCCTGCGTTACAAAGGCGCAAAGACGGCCGTTTTCGGTTTTGAAGCTGCCCAGCGTGACATCGCCCGTGTACAGCTCGCCCTTGTTTATTCCCACGCCGCTGCCCGGCCCGAAGGTTTTGCGGAACATAAGGTGCTCCTCAATATGCCCTTTGCCCTTCATCATGGAACGGGGGGCGGGGCCGCAGTGGAACAGGATGCAGCGGTCCGGGTCGGAGCCGTAATTGTTGTTTACATCCAGCAGCATTACGGGGTGGTCGGAGGCAAGATAAAGCGCACGCATCATAACGGCGTTGTTTATATCCAGCTCACATGCAGCGGCAATGCCGCGCTCGTTAAGCTCGCCCAGTACAAGGCAGGGGGCGATGCCGTATCGGAGCTGAAGCTCGTTCCAGCAGCGGAGCGCTACGGCGTGAAGGTCGAATTCCTTTATGATTTCGTCCACGGCAACGCCGAGGCGGGCTATGTTTTCCAGCTTCTCCGGGGGATAGCTGCCGAAATCCGAAAGGGCGGCGTACAGCTCGGCTTTTTCTCTGACGGCATCCGCAGGAGCGGCATCCATCCGGGAAAAGACATCGGAAAGGTCGATGCTTTCCACATTTATGCGGTGATTGGCCATGGCTATTTCGTCGCAGCGCACGGTTTTGAAGGCGGTGGTGCGTGCGCCCAGAGCGCCTATATTGAAGCGGGAAAGACCGCTGACCGCGCGGCATACGCCGCCGAATATGCGAAGATCCTCGGCAAAGGAGGGATCAAGCGGCGATACGGCGGTTTTCTGCGTGAGGGTGTAATGTATTCCCAGCTGGCGCAGCACATTACACATGGCTATCTTGCCGCACAGAGCGTCGCGGCGGTGGGAAAAATCCATATGGGAAAGCTCGTCGGGATAGGCCTGCACAAGCACGGGCACATCGGCGTATTTAAGAGCCTCGGAGGCGCCGTTTTCGTCGCCGAAATTGGGCAGACACATGATGATGCCCTGGTATTTTCCGCGATTTTTCTCAAGAAAATCGGCATAGAGCTTGCCCTCGGTTATGGTTTCGACGGCGCCGAAGCGGGTGAGACCTTCCTCCATGGCGATGTAATCAAAGCCGGCGTCGGTGACGGCCTTTTCCATTTCGGCACGGGCGGCGGCAATGGATTCGCCCGGAAAAAAGCCGCGGTTTGCAAAATAAAGCGCAAAAGTGATTTTCATTCCGTTCCTTTCCTTGTTGTGCAAGAGCGCATGGAAAAATGCTTATTGCACGGCAAAAGTGCGCATAGCAGCGCAACATTATCGTTAATGTGACCTGCGAATTTATTTTACTGTTTTTAAGAGCGTATGTCAATATTTTTTTGAAAATTTTTTTGAAAAATTTGCAGGAAGAGCCGCAGCTGCAAAAAAGCGCAGACTGCAAGAAACGCGGGCTGCAAAGAAGCGGGAGCTGCTGCGAGGGAGAGCGGGCGGCTGCGGGAAATCGTGAGGCGAAAAAGGAAGGAGGGATATAAAGGGCGGAGAAGGGATATAAAAAAGCCGCGCTTAAAAACGCGGCAAAATGATTTTTAGGATTTCGGACAGCATTTGGCATTATACGGAGCTGCGCGTTACCATGAACGGGGGCAGGAGCTCGTCCGGCTGCTGTACGCCCGCAATAAGGGAAAACAGCTGGGCTGCGCTTTTGCTGCCCAGCTCCCGTGCGCGGATATCCACCGTGGTAAGCGCCGGGGTTATAAGGGCGCCGCTTTCCGTATTGTCATAGCCCATGACGACAGTGTCTTGGGGAATGCGTATGCAAAGCTCGCCAAGAGCCTTTACCGCTCCTATTGCCATATAGTCACTAAGGGCAAATATTGCCCTGCCGCGGCAGCGGGAGGCAAGACGGTCTTTTATGAGCGTGCGGGCGTCCTCAAGGGTGGGAGAGATCTGAAATATTTCGGCGTGCTCCCGGCTTATGCCGTTTTCGTCAAGGCAGTGCATAAAGCCTTCGCAGCGGTCGGAAAAGGAGGAAATTATGTGCGGGCCGCTGATTATAATGAAATCCCGTTTGCCCTTTTCCAGCATATGCCGGCATGCCATATATCCGCCCAGAAAATCATCGCTGCCGGCAAAGGGCTCGCCGCAGCCTGCAAGGCGGCGGGCAAGGAACACAAAGGGCAGCTTTCGGGCGCGCATAAGCTCTATTCCGGGCAGACTGTCGCCGGAGGGAAAGAGTATAATGCCGTCCGCACGGTGGCACAGCGCGGTGTTTATTGCGTCCAGCTCGTATTCGGCCTTTTCGCTGCTGTTGAAAAGAAAAGCGGTGCAGCCGTGCTTTTGGCAGACGGCTTCTATTCCGCAGTAAAAGCTGCCGTATACCGGGTTGCGGATATCGGGGATAATAACGCCTATGCTGTCGGTTTTTCGTGCGCGCAGAGCGCTTGCGGGGATGTTTTTCTGATACCCCATTTCCGCCGCGGCGCGTCGGATGAGAGCCTTTGTTTCCTGTGATATATCGGGCTTATCGCGCAGCGCGCGGGAGACGGTATTGGCGGAAAAGCCCGTTGCCTGTGCAATATCGTTTATGGTGATGTTATTCATACCGAGCTCCTTTTCGGATGTGCTTGAAATGCGGGAAAATGCGCCGTATGCGCCGCTTATCTGTTAAGGATGGCAGCTTCCGCAGGGTTTGAAGCCGTCGCTTATAAGCGCATCCCGCGAGCCGGTGAAGTTTTCGCGGTTTGCGTCCTTTATGCTGCTTACATGGCGGCAGGAGGCATAGTGGAAAACATGGGTTTTGGTATTGAGCACATAGCTTTGCGCCTGAGCCGTAGAGGAGGGTGAAGGCTTGGGAGTGGGCTTAGGCGTGACGGAGGGTTTGGGTGTAGGGGTCGTGGTGCTTTCGCCCTCAAGGCTGCTTTCGCCGGTAAGATAATCGATTTTTACTCCGGGCTGCACATTGAAGATGAAAACATTGAAGCATATGCCGTCCCCGTTGTCCTCAACGGAATAAGCCTCCAGATGCACGCCGCGGGCCACCAGCTCGTTTCCGGCAAAGACCGGGGTGCAGCGGTACATTACATGATTGCCGGTATCCTTTATATAGTCGGCAACCATGTTTTCAAAGGGCAGCATGCCCTTGGTGTTAAGGTACCGGGTGCCGGTTATGAGATTGCGCTCATTGGCGTTTTCCCCGGTAAGCTGGAAGCCTATAAGATGGCAGCGGTTATAGAGATATTTGCCGTCCACAAAATCGTACTTTGCGGTGTGCCAGCCCGTGGGCTTTATCTGACCTATGGGGCCGCGGGTCAGCGTGGGCATGATGTCCCTCCCGATGCAGGCTTCGGCCGCGGTGCAGCGTCCGAGACGGTCAAGCTCGCCGTAGCGCTCCCATGAAGCGGTGCCGGTTTGCGAAAACGACGGGATACCGCCGTTTACAACGGCATACGGCTTGCCGGAATATTTAAGAAGCGCAAGGTCAGCTTCCGTGTTTTCCGTGTTTTCCGTGTTTGAGGAAGCGGAAGCTGCGGGAGCGGCGGAGCCGCCGGAGGAGGGGGATTCGGTTATATAAGGCTCGGGCGTGCGGTTAGCGGCCGCAGTGTATGAGGCAGCAGCGGAAAGCGAAGGTGCGGCGGAAGGGGCGGTGCCCGTAAAGTAGCATCCGGTAAGACACATAAGCGCCGTAATAAGCGCGCAGGCTGCAAACGCAAGGCTGCGTTTAAGTGTTTTTTTCGGGAAAGAGGTCATTTTGTTTCTCCTTAATCTGCGTTGTTATCGGCGCTGCGGCGCTTCCTTTTCCACAGCTCGCAGGTGATTCTGTCGTGGGAAAAGCCGGCAAAGTCGCGGGCGGACACCTGCTTAAACTCGGCGGCAAGGTCGGCATCAAAATACACATCGGCGGGATAAAGCCGATTCCAGCGGTATACGGTGACAAAATCCGCACGCTCTATAAAGCCGGAGGGGGGAAGCAGCTCATCAAAGAACGTGCCGTTTTCCGGCACCTCGGAAGGATGTGCGGCAACCGCCGTAAGACCTGCCTCCTTAAGCAGGGGAAGCGAATAGGGAAGGGCATAAAGCGGGCCTTCGCAGTGCGCGGCAATATCACCGGGCAGCAGACGGTCCCTGCTTTGGCGCCTGCCTAAAAACGCCATTCCGTTTTCATCGTCAAGACAAACAATAAGATGCATATGCTCCTTTCCGCAGGCAAAAAAGCCGTGCATTGACAGGATTCATTGAAGGAATACCGAATAATTATACTTTATATGCAGGCTATTATAGCATATTCGGCAGGGAAAGTCATATTTTTTCTGAAAAGGGATGCCGTAAAGCGGGGAACTTAGGTGTTTATGTTGCAAAGGAGTGTGCGGTCTGCTATAATATATGTGCTTTGGATGTGTTTTGGGCAAAACGGCACAGTATAAAACACATGCTGCTGCGCGGCATATAAAGAGAAAACGGCGAAAAACGCCGTAAAGAGGATAATAATGAACAGGGAAAACGATATCTGCACTCCGCAGGGTGAAACCGGCGAAAAGATTCCGCAGGCCCCGGTTTGCGTTTATTATTGCGGGCATGAGCAATGCGCGCCGGGTCATCGCTTCGGTCCGGCTACGCGCAACCATCATCTTCTGCATTTTGTTGCGCACGGCAGCGGAGAGCTGAAAAATGTACACGGCAGATTCCGCGTTGAGGCCGGGAGCGGCTTTTATATAGCGCCCGGAGAGACCACGGTGTACGGCACAGGCACGGACGACCCGTGGGAGTATTGCTGGATAGGGCTGGGGGGAAGCGACGCTTCCAGACTGCTGGCGCTTGCCGGCATAAGCAGCGCGCACCCGGTGTTTGAATGCGATTACGAGGCCGTAAGGGAAATTACGGAGAGAATAAACGCCCGGCAGGGCATTGACAACAGCATGCAGCTGCGCGTTATAAGCAATGTATACACTCTGTTTTCGCTTTTGTGCCGTAACAACAGAACGCCGGTTGTGCAGTGCGGCGATGATTATGTAAACAAGGCGCTGGCGTTTCTGCGCGAGGTGGCATATTATGATGTAAAGATAGATCAGGTGGCCTCGTATGTGGGGTTAGACCGTTCGCATCTGTACCGCCTTACGCAGGCGCGCACGGGCAAGAGTCTTAAGGAGCATCTTATACGGTTTCGTCTTGACCGGGCAAAGGAGCTGCTGCAAAGCACGGACTTCGGGATAGCGCAGATAGCCTCTGCCTGCGGCTTCAACGACAGCAATCATTTTGCAAAGCTGTTCCGCAGACGGGTGGGGGTATCTCCGTCGCAGTACAGAAGCAGCCGCCGCTTGGGCGAGAGCGCCAAAATATTTTTAACGGCACAGGAGCCTGCGCAGGAGGACGGCTGAAAACAAAGCGCGCAGGAGAAGGAATTATCCGTAACGCCGGCGTTGAGGCGCGAATAGTATAAAAGCGGGATAAAATCGGGCGGCGCAGTTATTTTATCACCTGCCGGCAGACGGGCGGCGCCTGCACGCGCGTGCAGCAGGTGAGCATTGCCTTTGGAAAATAAAAGCTGTTGCTAAAGAGCAATAAAAATGATAAAATATCACGGAATACTTTGATGATACTTATATTTTCGGAGGTAAAAATGCCGATTCTTGATTTCAAATGCAGCCGCTGCGGCTGTATTTTTGAAGAGCTTATAAGATCCGCTTCCGCCGACCTTGCCAAGGTGCGTTGCCCGGAGTGCGGCGCGGAAAAGCCCGAAAGGGTGTATCAGGGCAAGTGCTTAAACGCGGGGCATGCATCGGGCTGCACGCATAACTGCGCCACATGCCCGGGCTGCGGCAAGTGAAAGAGGGCTTGTGCAGCCGCTCCGCAATGCGGCCTTGGGCGTTGCTTTCGGGGCGTATATTAAGGTGCAGATGTTAAAAATTTCTCATTCGTCGGGGGTTGTTGATGGAAAGGCTGATAATAAACGGCGGGCGCAGGCTGCGCGGTGAAATATCCGTAAGCGGTGCAAAAAATGCCGGGCTGCCGGTAATGGCGGCGGCGGCGCTGTGCGACGATGTATGCATAATAGATAATCTTCCCTATGTAAAGGATATAATCATAATGGCGCAGCTGCTTCGGGCAATGGGAGCAGAGGTGGAGTTTTCGCCTGCCGGACGGGCGGTGATAGACCCGCGCGGCATAAGAAATGTGATACCGCCGGAGGATATGGTGGCAAAGATGCGGGCCTCCACCTATCTTATGGGCATATTGCTTGGGCGCTTTAATGAGGCCTGTGTTCCTCCGCCCGGGGGATGCTCTATCGGCGCACGCCCGATAGACCAGCATCTGCGCGGCTTTGAAGCGCTTGGGGCAAAGGTGAGCGAGGGGGAATACCTTACCCTTAAGGCGGATAAGCTGGTGGGGAGCGATGTGTACCTTGAGGCCAGCGTGGGCGCTACAATAAACATCATTCTTGCAGCCGCCAAGGCGGAGGGAGTGACGGTTATTCACGGCTGCGCCAAGGAGCCGCATGTAGTGGATGTGGCGAACTTTCTCAACAACATGGGGGCAAGCATACGCGGAGCCGGCACGGACACCATAAGAATACGCGGGGTTAAAAATCTGCGCTCCACAAGCTATACCATAATTCCCGACCAGATAGAAACCGGTACATGGATGATCATTGCAGCGGCGACAAAGGGCGATGTGGTGATAAAAAACTGCATACCCACCCATATGGAGGTGGTGTCGGATAAGCTGCGCAAGGCGGGAGCCGAGGTAATAGAGGGCGACGATTATCTGCGGGTAAGCTGCGACGGTGAGCTTACGGCAACAAACATACGAACAATGGTTTATCCCGGCTTTCCCACCGATCTTCAACAGCCCATGAGCGCCATGCTTACGGTGGCGCGCGGGCGCAGCGTTATAACCGAAACAATATACGAGCAGCGCTACCGTCATCTTGAGGAGATGCGCCGCATGGGGGCAAAGGTGCAGGTAGAGGACCGCGTGGCCTTTATAGACGGCGTGGATAAGCTTTACGGACGCACGGTGGAGGCAAGCGACCTTCGCGCGGGAGCGGCGCTGATTGTAGCGGGGCTTATTGCAGAGGGCACCACCACGATAGGCGGGGTAAAATATATCGACAGAGGCTATGAGCGCATAGAGGATAAGCTTATTGGCATAGGCGCCGATGTGCGCAGAGAGCTGTGATTTTTAATATAATGTATTGATTTTCGAATTCAAAAAACGGAAGACCGACGGACGGCCTTCCGTTTTTTGCCGTTAACGATGCAAAACGCGCAGACAGGACAAATGCGGCATTGCGCCGTGTGCATGTTTACGGGCGCCGAAGAAAGAATCAGCGCACGGGGGTTATATAGCTGGTTTTGGGAAGGTAGAGGCCGCGGCTGAGATCCACGCCGAAAAAGGTTATGCTGTCCTTTCCGATGCCGGCAATATAGGCCTCGCTGCCGTTTTCGGCAGTGGTATTGCCCTGAGAATCGTAGCTTATGGACCCGGAGGAGGTGTAGGAGCGGGGCTGGGATATTGAGCTGTTGTGGATCATCCGTGCGCAGCCCGGTTCATCGGTGAAATTAAGACCCTCGCCAAAGCCCAGATGAGTGTGGCCCGTGAGCACTATAAGCTCGGGATGGGAGGAGAGCAGATTCCTGAAGCGGGTATTCTGCGGGAATTCCTCCCCGAAAAGCATGGGCTGGGAATAGGCGCCGTTTACACGGTCGCCGGGGCCGAAATTGCGCATTACGGCGTGCTGAACCACGAATATGTTGGCCTTGCCGGCATAGCGGTTTACAAGCTCCTCCAGCCAGTCCATCTGGGCGGCGGAGAAGTTATCCTGCTTGCTTGTGGCGGCAATTTCGGTTATTTCGCTTGCCATCATGATAAAGAGATTGTCCCGCCCGGCATCCTTTCGCAGGACATAATAATAGGGCTCACTGCCGCTGCGGATGCCATCGGAGGTTACCTTAAGGAAGCCCTCGGGATTGGGAATGTCATGGTTGCCCATGGCCTCAAGGATATCGGCGTTGGTATATCCGGCGCGGGTGATGCAGGTTTCATATTTTTTATACTCGGCAGCGCTGCCGTTTTGGCCGATATCGCCGGAGGAAACAACAAAGGGAATGTTGTTCCGGCGGAACCATTTAAGGGCGTTTGTCCATTTTTTCATAGCGCCAAGGTGGGTGTAGTTGAGATGAATATCGGATACGGAGGCAAAGGAAACATCGGGAGCGGAGAGAAGCTTGTGATCGGGCAAAGGAAGCAGCTCGCGCGAGCCGTTTCGGTCTTCCAGCAGCAGGGCGGAGGCACCGTAGGGAATTGCCGCGCTGCTGCCGAAGCTGAAGGAGGGCGTGGAAGCGCTTAATACCGCTATGCTGTCCCACTGCTCAAGCGGGGCGCTGCCGTCGCTCCAGTACAGCGTATAGCCGCCCTGGGGAGCGTTCTGCGGCTGAGTAAGGCGTATTGTGCCGCAGGCATAGCCGGCAGTGCGTGCGTTATCGCCCTCAAAGGAATATTCCGCAAGAGGCGTTTGGGCGGTGGCGCAGACTGAGGCTTCGGGCTGAGGGGAGGCGGCCGGGGCGCAGGCGCAAAGGAGGAGCAATACGGCGGCCGTTATAATGACGGCGGCGGAGCGCAGAGAAAAAAGGCTTGTTTTGTTCATAACGGTACTCCTTAAATATTTATATTATTATAATTCAAAGATGTCGTGAAGATTTAGGGCGGCGCATGCTTTTGCAGCGGCACATGCGGCGCAAAAACCGAAGGATGCGGTTTTTTGACATATAATAATATTGCAGACGGGTTGGTTTTGCTTTTTCGGGTCTTCTGTTACAGTGTAGCATGAAGGAGCGCTGTATTCAAGATAAAACTGAAGTTTTCATATATTTTCATTAAAACGGGCGGAAATAGGGCGGATAAGTAAAATTATGGGGCTATTATCGTGCGGTTTTTGGTTTGTTTTGTGCATTGAAGCGCAAGAGAGTATGATATATAATAAAAAAGAGAAAGTGTATTGCAGGTCTGCAATACGGGAAATACGGAAGGAGGATTCCGCAGGGATTGCGGAAAACGGGAAAATGAAATTTACCAAACAGACGGCGCTTGCCTGCGCCTGCGCCTGCGCGGCGCTGCTGTGCGCCTGTGCACCGAGCGGGACGCAGCCGACTGCGACACCGGGAACGACACAGGATACGGCGGGGCTTACGCAATCGCAGCTGCGCCAAAAGGGCACGGACTACACATATTTTTGGTGGGATTACGGCATTGCAAACACAAAACGCAACGCCTATGTGCAGACCGGCAATTACGGCTTTATGCTGGATGCGCGTACGGCAAAATTCAAGACGCTGGGAGGATTGAGCGGTATAAGCCGCACCGAGGCTGCTTCGGGCACGAATGACGCGGTGGACGCGCTGCCGGCGGTGAAGGACATGAGCTACGGCATAAAATACGACGGCAAGGAGGATGTTGTCGGTTCGGCATCGTATGTGCACAACGACAGGTTTCCCATGTCCGGCGCATGGCAGGAGGGAGCAGGCAAGACAAACGCGGTGCGTATAATAAGCAGCGGAACATATATTCAGCGCTTTGACGTTATGCAGCTGCTTTACAATGAAACGGAGGATATTACCGCAAGGGCGGAGTTTTCCTGCGTATCGGATTATTTGACGCTGACCTATGATGCCAAGAATACGGCATCGCGCAAGCGGGATGTGGAGCTAAGCTTCAGCCTGGAGCTGGACGAATCGTATTCGACAGTGGCGTATTCCGATGAACGCTCGGTGGTGCTCAGGCGGCAGGACGGACAGAGCGTAGGCTTTGTGCTGCCGGCGGGAAACACGGGCAGCCTGAAGTTTGAAGGCAGCAGAATAACGGCGACGGCGGCTTTGTCCGTAGGCATGAAGGACTGGACGGGCTTTTCGCTTGTGATAATACCGGGCAAGGAGCTTGGAGAAAATTGCGTTAAGGACTATTATGCCTCGGAGCAGGTGAAAATAGAGGCGGAAAACACGGAGCCTACCCGCAGTGACGTGACTCCGGAGCGCAATGCGCTGAATTCCGCTTATGAGATACTTATGCCGTCCTCGGCGAAGTACACGGATTATTCGGTGGCGGAAAACCGTACGGCTTACGAGCGTACGCCTTTTACGGTGTCCAACCCCACGGACAGGGACACACGGGTGACGCTGTGCTTCAAGAAGCGGCTGATATATCCGTATGCCAACTACGGACTGTGGGGCATGAGCCCGATGCTGGTGGACCCCAAGACAAACGAGCCCACGGGCATAGCGGTGCAGTATTCCAGAAACCCGCATAATTATACTTCGTACAATGACATACTTTACGGTTCGTGCTGGGTGAACTGCTATGTTTATCTGGATGTACCGGCGAGGGGCAGCGTAAGCTATGATTTTGTATGCGCATTCTCCTGCTGGGGAGAGACCTATGCCTCCAGCATTGCACAGATGTGCCTGGTGGGCTGGGGCGGAAACCAGTGGTGGCTGTCGGCCTCGATAGGATCTTCTACGGGCTACGGAGAAACTTTCGGCTTTGACCCCGAACGCGGATGCGGACGCAGCCTGATCGACGATACACACCCGCTGTTCTCAAGGGCGGGCGGAGGTCCGGGAGGGGGCGATTGGCTGGCTCTGTTCCAAAATGGGTCGTACAGAAACATCACAAGGCAGAAGATCACTATAAAAACGGTGGGGCCGAATGTAAGCAGCATGACGATAGGCGGTTATTTCGATAACAAGAAGGCCTATGCAGAGATGACCGTTACGGTTTGCCGCAGCAATGATTACGCAAAGATGATAAATTCCTTCAGATATGAATTCCTTGAGGACACGAAGTTTGACCGGGTGGCGCTGTATCAGCTTGGTGCGGATAATTATAACGGGATCCGCTTTGCACAGGTTGCATACGGCGATGCGGACGGAGTGAAGGAAATACTGGAGGTGCCGGCTGAGGGCACGAAATCGGCCTACGTAAAACAGTATGTTGAAATGCCGGGAAAGGATGTATGGGTGGCGCAGTACGGCAGCCCCGATACAAGCTGCAATGCCGATAAGGGTATGGCGGTACGCGAATACAGCGCGGAGATAAACGGCAAAGTTTACAGCACGCCTACGCTGTCGTTTTACATAACAAATAATTACTGCACAAATCTTGCGGCAGAGCTGTCCTTGCCTAAGGAGATTGCGGATACGGGGATAATTGAGAAGGGAAGCAAGATCTCCGGCACGGTGGAATATCTGGTGGTGCCGCGGAACAAGTCGGATTATACCGGCACTTCGGAGTATATAAAATCGCTGCCTGCGGAAGCGTTCAGCTCTGCGGAGATTATAAGACGATATGCCGTGGACGGCGCTGTTGAGGTGACGGCGGCCGTGGGAAGCGTGGAGCAGAGCTATCCGGCAACGGTGAAAACGGAAAACGGCACGGCGGAGGTTACAATAAAGGGCGGTATAGGCTATACGCCCATTACCTTCAGGGGGCTGGATTCGTACAGCGGCTATCGCCTGTATAAAGTGGAGGACGGAAAGGAAACCATGGTGGACCAGTCGGTGCGCGGCAACGATTACTGGCAGGTTTACAGGGATCCTGATACCGGGCTTTACGATATTTCCTTTAATGTTTATCAGATAAAGGAGAGCGGTACATACCGTTTGAAGAAGGCGTAACAGCAAAAATACGGACAAAAAATGTATAAAGAGGCGGCGCTCGGGGCTGTAACGGCCTTGGGCGCCGCCTTTTTGTACGGCAAAAGCCATGAAGCTTTTTCAGGTGATGTCGGGAAAGGGAGAAATGCTGCCGTTTGCGGACGGTTTTGCAGGAAAATAAAATTTTATATATAAAAATGCGTATATTGCCCGTTAGTAATGCGCATAATGATAGTGTCGCCGGAGAGCTTTATAAAAGTGACGCTGTGCGCAGGAAAAACAAAATACAAAAATTTCCGCGGATAGGCGGAGAAAATACGGTGATACTAACGGTGCAAGGGAGGTGAAACAGGATGGCAAAGAAGATAGCGGTGCCTGAGGCGAAGCAGGCTATGGAAAACATGAAGTATGAGGTGGCAAATTCGCTTAATGTAAACCTTAAGAAAGGCTATAACGGAGATCTTACCGCGCGTGAAAACGGAAGCGTAGGCGGCGAGATGGTTAAGCGCATGATACAGCAGTATCAGAACAGCCACAAATAAGACTGTACGGATATAAAGAATATATCGGATAAACTGATAAGGAGATGAAAAGTAATGAACGGTAAGCTGGTAGTACCCGAGGCCAAGCAGGCCATGGAGAACCTGAAGAACGAGGTTGCTCAGAGCGTTGGCGTGACCCTGAAGCAGGGCTACAACGGAGAGCTTACCTCCCGTCAGGCCGGAAGCATCGGCGGCGAGATGGTTAAGCGCATGATTCAGGATTACGAGAACGGCAGAAAGTAATCGTAATAAAATAAACACAAAACAGGCGGCTTTGTCTATACGGCAAAGCCGTTTTCGTTCCAAAAGGAATATATGCATAAGTGCGGCAAGATGCATATGTTTGCGGCATCCAATTATCGGCAGGAAAATACAGGGGATTAAGCATATAAACACCATTAAAATGCGGAATAAAAACGAAAAAATGCAGGATTGGATGCAGGAAGTTTTTCACACGGGGAGTAATTCACAGCTGTGGATAACCTTGTGGATTTCGGTGAATAAACCGGAGAAGTCCGAAGCTTCGTGGAACGAAATTGTGGATAACTTTGAGGGTTAATTCACACTTTGCACATATATTGATAAAAAGCGCGGTATTTCGGGTTATATGCAGCGGCAAGCATATTATTTTTTTATCAACAGGAATATATGAACAGCCATTCATATTGCAAGAGGGAAGAAGACGGGGCTGCAAAAGGGAGAAAGGAGCGGAAAAATCGCGGGCTGCGGACAAGAAAGGGGGAAAAATAAAGAATTGATTGTAAATTTATAAAAGCAGAGGGCACAACGGGTGGACAAGCGGGAGGGTTTATTGTAAAATATAAATATATGTTTTGCCGTAAAAACGGATCGGCGAAAAAACGCGGGTTAAAGCCGTGCGGCACTGCGCAGTGCTCGGAGGTACAAATGAAAAAAAGGCTTGTGAATATATTGGCTGCCGCTGCAGCGCTTGCGGTGATAATTATTGCGGTACTGCTTTGCGGATGCGCGCAGAAGGACGGATACGAGAAATGTGCGGAGGATTTTTTCAATGCTTTGCAGGCAAAGGATTACGACGCGATATATGACATGATGACGCCGTCCTCTCAAAGCAGCATAAGCCGGGAGAAGCTTAAGGAATATTATGATAAGGTATATTCGGCTTTAGAGGTGACGGGCATTGAGGCATCGGAGTTTGAGAGGGTGAACCAGGACAGGGACGCCGTTTTCAATTACAGCCTGAAGCTTACAAGCCAAAGCTGCGGAGAGCTGAGCTTTGATTCAAGCGTTACCGTTCGGGCGCTGCTGGGGTTTTATCTTGTGGAATGGACGCCGGGAAACGTGGTGCCTGGGATGGATTATTACGATACGGTGCAGGTGCGGACCCTGCGCGGCATACGCGGAGAGATATTTGACAGCAGCGGGGCGGTGCTTGTAAAGAACGCGTATGCGGTGACGGTGTATTTCAATCTTAACAAAACGGCGGATTTCGCTGCATCGGCGCAGGCGCTTGCCGGGATATTGGAGCTTGATGCCGATGCGCTTGCGCAGAGCATGACAAAGGCGGCAGCCGGCGGCAATGACACGGTGGTGGCGGCGGTGTATGTGCCGGGCGCTTTGGAGGCGGAGAAGGAGGAGCGTGCGCTGGCGGTGGACGGCGTGAGAGTGGACAGAAGCAGCATAACCCCCATAAGGCAGGCGGTGTACGGTTCGGCGGCGGCGCATCTTATAGGGTATTCCACTCCCGTTACAAAGGAGGATAGGAGCAATGAAAAATATGCCGGCTTATCGGAGGGCACGCGCGTAGGGAGAATAGGCGCGGAATATATATATGACGATATTCTAAGGGGCACGGACGGCGTGGAGATAGTGCTGCGCTCCGCGGACGGCAGCCGCAGGACGGTGCTTTACAGAAAAGAGGCGACGGCGGGGCAGGATGTGGTGCTGACCATAGACATAGGGCTTCAACTGGAAGCGGAAAGTCTTATGCAGGAGAAGTATTCCCAGAACAAAAGCACGGGAGCGGTTATAGTGAACGATCCCAAGAGCGGCAGAATAAAGGCGATGGCAAGCTATCCGACATTTGATCTGAACCTTTATGCGGCACCGGCGGCGGCAAAGGGAGCCGCCGACCTGATAAAGAATGAGGCGCTGCCGCTTTTGAACAGAGCGACGCAGGGGCTTTATCCTCCGGGCTCGGTATACAAGACCGTTTCCGCGATAGCAGGGCTGGAAACGGGCACGGTGAGGGTGGATACGGCTTTTCCGTATGAGGACGAGATAGTTAAGGTGACGGACAAAACGGACGGCTGGAGGCCGAAAGGCAGCCAGTGGTCGCATATGATAATTAGAGAGCATATGAAGTCCTCCGCGTCATACGGAAAGCTGGATATGAAGCGGGCGCTTGTGTTTTCCGACAACATTTATTTCGGCTGGATGGGCATGAAGGTGGGCGCAAAGGATATGATAGCCTGGTCTGAAAGGCTGGGAATAGGGGAGCAGATACCCTTTGAGCTGAGCGTAAAGAAATCACAGATATCAAATGACCCGGAGAATGCAAAGCTGTATAAAAACGATAAATTCCTTGCGGATACGGCGGTGGGACACGGGGAGCTGCTGATAACGCCGCTTCAGCTTTCGGCGATATTTTCTCTTTACGGCAATTCCGGCAGCATAATGCAGCCCTATTGCGTGGAGAGCATATGTACTACCGATGAATTGGGGCGGCATACTGCGGTTTCGGTTACAAAGGAGCAGGCATACAAGGAGCAGGTTTGCTCAAATGCCACGGTAGAGAAAATCAGCGCCTGTCTTGAGAAGGTGACGGTGGACGGAACGGCAAAGGCGGCAAATGTGAAGGGGATGACGCTGGTTGCCAAAACCGGCACGGCCCAGAAGAACGATACGGAGGAGATAGGCTGGATGGCGGGATACATAAGGGAAGGGGGAGAGCACTATTCCCTGCTTGTGTGCGTGGACGGGCCCAAAAACGGCACCGGCGCAATAAAGACCTCGGTTGCCAAGGGTCTGTTTACTTATTTGAAGGATGAGGCTCAGAGCTGACGGCATACACGGAGAAATTTTATAATAAACGAAAAAAACATCCGCAGAGGTATTGAAATGCGGGTGTTTTTTTGTTATCATATATAAGCTGTTAAAAAACTGTGCTTTTGCACATACTGTCGCCGGCGCACACAGGCGCGGGCGGGGAGGACGGTTTATATTATGAACATGCGAAAATATGCGGCGGTGCTGCTGTGCCTGCTTTTATGCGGCTGTATACCGATTAAACCGGCCGTGACGCCGCAGCAGAGCGAGCCGGCGCAGACGGCAGGAACAACGCACGGTACGCCGGGAGTGACGGTGGAAAGCACGAAAACGGCGCCGGCGGACACGGGCGGCCCGACGCAAGAGGTTACTCAAGAGCCTGCGCCGACCCCGACGCAGAACATAACGCCGGAGCCGACCAAGGGCTTTGAGATAATAGGGCCGCAGGCGGGCAGCGTGGATATTTACGCCGACGGCGATTCCTCAAAGCTGCTTGTGGGTATGGATCAGTTCGGGCGCACCTTTGATGTTCAGGCGGGAACGCGCAAAAAGCAGGTGGGAATGTTCTTCTGGCTGTGGCAGGGCTATCATTATGCGCACGGGCAGATGAACGACGCCTATGATGCAACGAAGATATTGGAAAAATACGGCGCGGATGTGCTGTTCCGTCAGGACAGCAGCGTAAGCCCGGCCGGGCAGTTCCATTTTTGGGGAGAGCCGCTGTTCGGATATTACGATCAGGCGGACGAGTGGGTGATACGCCGCCAGATGGAGCTGCTTACGGACGCAGGCGTTGATTTTATTGTGTTTGACACCACAAATGCGTGGACCTATGAAACGGTGTATTTCAAAATATGTGCGGTTATAGAGGAGATGCAGAAGGCGGGGCTGAATCCGCCCAAGGTGGCGTTTTACACACATTCCATGTCCATTCAGACGGTAAACAAGATATACAGGGAATTCTATAAGCCGGGCAAATACAAAAGCACATGGTATTACATGAACGGCAAGCCCATGATAATAGGCTATACCGAGGCGGCGGACGATATAAAGGAGGCTAAAAGCCGCGGGGACAACTCGTATAACCCGTCTCCGCTGTCGCAGGAGGTGCTGTCCTTCTTTACCTTCAAGCGGCCGCAGTGGCCCAGCGATCCGTTCTATGCCGACGGCTTTCCGTGGATAGAATGGAAATATCCGCAGCCGATACATAACGGCATAATGAATGTATCCGTGGCGTCGCATCCGCAGGTGCCCATGAGCTTTTCCATAACGCGCGGCTATAAGAACTGGGGACGGGGCTACGATGTGGAGGCAAAGGTGAACATATCGGAGGATGCGGACAAGGGGACATTCTTCCAAAGCGAATGGGATCAGGCCATAAAGCAGGATCCGGACATGGTATTTGTGGACGGCTGGAACGAGTGGATAGCGCTTAAATCCCTCTGGGACGGCGAATATATGCTGTGCGATGCTGCAAGCAAGGAATTTTCGCGCGATATCGAAATGATGAAGGGCGGCTACAACGATGCGTTCTACATTCAGCTTATAAAGAATATCCGTGCCTACAAGGGGGTAAAGCTGACGGGAAAGGTGGCCTCCACCGAAAAGAGCATAGATATAAACGGCGATATATCGCAATGGGACACGGTGAATTCAAAGTATACCGCTAATATAAAGTCGGTGGAAAGAGATCACCGGGGAATAAGCCCCAAGCAGCACTATAAGCAGGAGGCTGCAAGAAACGATGTGCAGTGGGTGAAGGTTACAAGGGACAGTGAAAATATCTATTTCCTTATTGCCTGCCGCAATAAGATAAAGGGCAGCGGAAGCGGATACATGAACCTGTTTATAGGTACGGGCAGAGTGTCCGACAAGGGCTGGAACGGCTATGAATATGTGATAAACCGTAAGATTAAGGACGGGGTATCCGAGGTGGCGCGCCTTAACGGAAGCTTCGGGCAGACAAAGTGCGGACAGGCGCAGGTGAGCGTGAGCGGCAAATATATGCAGCTGGCGGTTCCGCGCTCGGCCATCGGGCTGGAGGGGTCAAGCGAGTTTTACTTTAAGGTGGCGGACAATATTGCAAACCCGGAGGACATAATGGATTATTATGTATCGGGCAAGAGCTTCCCGCTGGGGAGGATGAGCTATCAGTATCTTGGATAAGATAAAACGAGGCGGTGTCCGCTAAAAAGGTGCGCCCCGAAAGCTTCTGCTTTCGGGGCGCATTTAGTATATTTCTTTTTTACTCACTTCTTATTTGAAAAGCATGAATCTGCGATACGGCTCATTTAGTATAAGTCTTGCTAACAATCTACCCATTCGATTTCCTGCTCAACTTGCCAGAAAGTTTTTCCGTTAAAAATGGCTGCATTTTCAAATTCGGACACAGGATAGCTTTCGTTTTCTGAGATTGCTTGCCATTCAAAATCACTGTCGGTGGGTTCCAACATATACAACTTTAGCATTGGTCTTCCTTCGACATAATACCCTTGAATAAAATATTTGCATCCATTAAAGTAAAAGAAGCGTTCGTCACCGTAATACAGCCCATCAATGAACTCCTTGGCATCGCCGTTTATCATTTTAATTTCACTCCTTTCAAATATTTTTTGTATATCGCGATTTCCTCCGGCTGCAGGAGACGGGGTTTGCGGTCTTTGAAGTTATCCCTTAGATATTCATGAATATGCAGAACATTTTCTTTTCTGTTGCCATTGTTAAGATACGGTTCGGGATGATAGGCTATTTCTTTCACGAGATAATGTTTGTCATCATATACCCTCATTTCGTGAAAAGTACCGTCAGGCTTAAGTTTAATATAGGCTGTGCTTGAATGTGCCTCTTCGGGCAAACCGTGTTTTCCGTTTAACCCTTTCAAAACCTTTATCCCTTCGATAAAGCCAACGGTTTCAAATGCGCCTAATTTCTGTGCGTTTTTGGGTTCGGGGCTTAAAAGCGGAATGCGAAACCGACACAGGGCTAACGGAGGCGGACATTGTCCGCGCCGAAGAGAGCCTCAAGATCGGCTCGGGCGCTTTCGTAGCTTATTTTGCGGGAGAGCACCTTCTTGCTGCCGCCGGAGAGGTTGGGAAAGTACAGCACCGCGGTGTCCGTGCCGGGGAAGCGGTCAAGCAGGGCGTCGAGGGCATCGCTGAAGGCGGAGTTGTGATCCGCGATGCGGATAAACACGGTGCGCTTTGAAGCGGCGGGCTCGGCGGTGCTTGGCGTTTCGGCTTCGGGGGAGTGCGCGGCCGGAGCGCCGTAAGCCTCTTCGGCACTTACAACGGAGACGGAATCGGCAAGCAGCTTGGGCATTTCGTCCTCCTTTGCGGAGATTCTGCCGCGCACGCGCACGATGGTTTCGGGCTGGAGCATATGGCTGTACCGCTCGTATATTTTGGGAAAGAGCATGACCTCGACTGTGCCGTAGAGATCCTCCAATACGGCAAAGCCCAGCATGTTCCCGGCCTTGCTGACCTTTGTGCGCATGGAGGAAACGATACCCACACATTCCACGGCGCGGCCGTCAAGCGAGGCGCCTGTTACGCCTTCATCGGAATCGGATTGGAGCATGGAGGTATTGAAGCCGGCGGCGCGCATGAGATGAGCGTATTTGTCCATGGGGTGGCCGCTTATATATACCCCCAGCATTTCTTTTTCCATGGTAAGGATGACGGGAAGCTCGTATTCCGGGTATTCCGGCACGGTTTCTTTGGGTGCGGGCTGGGCATCCTCCATGGAGAAGAAGGATATCTGCCCCTCTATCTGCTGCTTGGCTCCCGTGGCGGCGGCATCGATTACATCCTCATATGCCATGGCCAACGCACGGCGGGTGCTGCCCAGATTATCAAGGGCGCCGGCCTTTATGAGACACTCCACGCTGCGCTTGTTTACCTCGCTTAAGGAAACCGTGCGGCTGACGAAATCGTGCAGATCCTCAAATAGGCCGCCGCGGCGGCGTTCCTCGGCTATGGCGCGGGCGGCGGAAACACCGACATTTTTTACCGCTGCCATACCGAAGCGGATGGCGCCGTCGGCTTCAACGGTGAAATTCTCACCGGAAAAATTTACATGCGGGGGAAGCACGCGTATGCCCTGATCCCGGCAATATTGGATATACAGCGCGGCACGGGCGCCGTCGCCCAAAAAGCTGTTGAGCATTGCGGCCATGAATTCACTGGGGTAGTAGTGCTTAAGGTAGGCGGTTTGGTATGCAACCACCGCGTAGCAGGCGGCGTGGGCTTTGTTGAAGGCGTAGGCGGCAAAGGAGGATATCTGATCAAACACCTTTTCGGCGGTGGCTTTATCAACGCCGTTGTTTACCGCGCCCTTTACCACCGTTACGCCGTTTTCCGTAAGACCGTTTATGAATATTTCGCGCTCCTTTGCCATGGTGGCGGCTTCCTTTTTGCTCATGGCTCTGCGCATAAGGTCGCTGCGCCCGAGAGAATAGCCTGCCATATCGCGCACCACCTGCATTACCTGCTCCTGATACACCATGCAGCCGTAGGTGACGGCAAGGGATTTTTCCAGTATGGGGTGCAGATAGGTTACGCGCTCGGGGTGCTTTTTGCCCTCGACATATTTGGGTATGCTCTGCATGGGGCCGGGGCGGTAGAGGGCAATGCCGGCTATGATATCCTCAAAGCAGGAGGGCATAAGCTCCTTCATAAAGGAGCGCATGCCGCCGCTTTCCAGCTGGAACACGCCGTCGGTATCGCCGCGGGAGAGCATTTTGTAGACCTCGGGGTCGTCAAAGGGCATATTGTATATATCCGGCGCAGTATCGAAGCGCCGGCGGATAAGCTCAAGGGCGTCGCGCACAACGGAAAGGGTGCGCAGACCCAGAAAATCCATTTTAAGAAGGCCCAGCTTTTCCAGCGTTTTCATGGTGAACTGGGTTACCGGCATACCGTCGTTGACGGCCAGGGGTACATATTCGTACACTGGGCGCTCGGTTATAACAACGCCGGCGGCATGGGTGGAGGTGTGACGGGGCGCACCCTCCAGAATTTTGGAGTAGTCGATGAGATGCTTTATGCGCTCATCGGAATCGGCAAGGGCGCGCAGCTCCGGATTCTCCTTAAGGGCCTTGTCCAGCGTCATATCAAGGGAAAAGGGAATGAGCTTTGCCACGCGGTCACATTCGGCGTAGGAAAGATTCATTGCCCTGCCCACATCACGCACGGCAAGACGCGCCTTCATGGTGCCGAAGGTGACTATCTGCGCGACATTTTCACTGCCGTATTTGGCGGTGACATAATCTATTACGCGGCCGCGCCCTTCCGGCTCGAAATCCACATCAAAGTCGGGCATGCTGACGCGCTCGGGGTTTAGAAAACGCTCAAAGAGCAGGTTGTAGCGTATGGGGTCAAGGGTGGTGATGTCCATACAGTAGGCCACTATGCTTGCAGCACCGCTGCCCCGTCCGGGACCCACCACTACGCCGTGGGTTTTGGCGTAGTGGACATAATCCCATACTATGAGATAATACTCCACATAGCCCATTTTTTCTATCATGGCAAGCTCGTACTCAAAGCGGTCCAATACCTCTTTAGTGGGGCTTGGATAGCGGCGGTGCAGCCCTTCAGTGGCTATCTTGCGCATATATTGGGGGGCGGTGAGCCCCTCGGGCAGCTGATAATAGGGCAGCTTAAGCTGGCCGAAAATAAAATCGTAATTGCAGCTTTGGGCTATTTTGCAGGTGTTTTCCAGTGCGTCCGGCACATAGGAAAAGAGCTGCTGCATTTCCTCGGGGCTTTTAAGATAGAACTCCTGGGTTTCAAAGCGCATACGGTCGGGGTCTGCCAGTGTTTTTCCGGTTTGTATGCAAAGCAGGATATCGTGCGCGGCGGCATCCTCGCGGTTTATATAGTGAGCGTCGTTTGTGCAGATAAGAGGAATGTCCAGCTTGCGGGCAAGCTTTATAAGCTGGGGATTTACCGTGTGCTGCGGGGCAAGGCCGTGATCCTGAAGCTCAATATAGAACCTTCCGGGAAACATGGCGGACAAACGCTTGGCCAAAGCCTCGGCGCCGTCCCAGTCTCCGCCCAGAAGCAGCTGAGGGATATCTCCGCCTATGCAGGCGGAGGTGCAGATAAGCCCCTCGCTGAAGCGGGAGAGCAAATCGTAATCGATACGGGGCTTATAATAAAAGCCGCGGGTGAAGCCCTCGCTTACAAGGCGGATAAGGTTCTGATAGCCCTGAGCGTTCTGGACAAGCAGGATAAGGTGAGCATAGTCCTTATCGGCGCGGCCCTCTTTATCGGTCATGGAACGGGGGGCGACATATACCTCGCAGCCGATTATGGGCTTAATGCCCTGAGCCTTACATTCCTTATAGAATTCCACAACGCCGTACATTGCGCCGTGGTCGGTGATGGCAAGAGCATCGCAGCCCAGCTCCTTCGCGCGGGCTACAAGGGGCTTGATGCGGCAGGCGCCGTCCAGAAGCGAATATTCGGTATGGACATGAAGATGGGTAAAGCCGCTCATGGTTTCTCCTTCGGCGCAGGGCTGCGCCGTTTATTCGGTGTATTTTGTATTTGTGCGTTTTGTGTTTTGCGTGTTTTCAAATGCGCTGATGAAAAAAGCTCAGAGCTCGGGCGGCTCGGTGACGCCGCTTGCCCGCATTTGGGCGGCGCGCTCCCGGAGGGCGCGCAGGCGGTTGTTCATTGCGGAGCGGGAAATCCCGGCGGCGGCGGCAAGCTCGGCGAGGGAATAGTCGCTGTGCTCAAGGCGCAGCCGCGCCGCCTGAGCCAAGGGCTCGCTTAGGGAAGAAAGCCCGCAGGTACGGCTGAGAAAAAGTATATCGTCGGTTTGCTGCACCGAAGCGTTTACGGTTTTGCCGATATTGGCGGTATCACAGTTGGTGCGGCGGTTTATGCGGTTGCGCACATCCTTGAGCACACGGGCGTTTTCCAGCTTCAGCAATGTGGAGTAGCCCTCCATAAGCCCGGTGAGGGTTACAAGGGAATCAAATTCCTTTATATATATTATTTCTTTTTCTCCCCGTTCCGTCCAGGAGCAGGATATTCCGCTGCGGGCAAGAAGCTCCACTACCTCCTCGGCGGCGGTTTCGCCGCTTAAGGAAAACTCCATAAGATATTGCTTTTCGGGGTCGGATATCACGCCGCAGGCAAGAAAGGTGCCGCGAAGCGCGGAGGCAATGCAGCAATCGTCCTTTATAAAGCCGCCCAGAGGCGTGGGAAAAGCACCGATGCCCAAGCGGTCAAGCGAGGCGGCATCGTCAAGAAAAAGGCTGAATATGCGCTTGGGACGGGGCTGGCGCTTGCTTATCAGGGCGATATCCGGGGCAAAGCCGAAAAGCCGGCGGCAAAGGGCGGCCATGCGCAAGGCGGTGGGCTCGTGCTCGGTGGACAGTGTAAGGCCGAAGCGGCCGCCGCCCAGCAGGGACAGCTCGCCCATGCCGCGCGCGGCGGCCGCCAGCTCGGCTGCTGCGCAGCATTCTTTCTGCGGGTCAAAACGGGCAAGCTCATCCTTAAGGGCGGTGGTGCAGGACACGCGGGCTCCTTTCCTTGCAAAAAGCGGACAGATCCGGGAAGCAATTGCAATTATAAATTACGGGCGTATGTATTAAAAAAGGCGGCTTCAGCGCAGGCCCAGCCGCTCAAGCTCAAGATCACGGTGTTCAACACAGACATTGCACCCCTGCGCGCGAAGGCGGGAGGCAAGGTTTTCAGCGGCGGCTACGGAACGGTGCATACCGCCGGTGCAGCCGATTGCCACCACCAGATTGCGTTTGCCGGAGCGGTGATACAGCGGCAGAACAAAGGAGATAAAATCGTAAAGGCGGTCGCAGAACTCGTGAACTTCGGGAAACTGGTCGAGATACAGCTGAATTTCCGGCTCGGTTCCGGCGTGGGAGCGCAGCTCTTCAACATTATAGGGGTTGGGAAGAAAGCGGGCATCAAACATCATGTCGGTATCGCCGGGGATACCGCGCTTGAAGCCGAAGGAAACTATGGTAAGGCGGAGGCTTTCGGCGCCGGAGACGGAATCGCCGTAATAGCGGTTTATAAGCTCGCCCAGCTCCTTGAGCTTGAGGTTTGTGGTGTCTATTTTTACATCGGCGCGGGAGGAAAGCTCCATTAAAAGCTCCTTTTCCCTGCGTATTCCTTCAAGCAGGCGGCCTCCGGCAGCCAAGGGATGGATGCGTCTTGTGAAATTGTAGCGGCGCACAAGCTCCTCCTCGGAGGCAAACAAAAACAGAACCTCAAAGGCGTAGCGATGCTCGTCCATATAGCGGAAAGCGTCCCGTATGCCGGAGAAAAATTCCCGTCCGCGTATGTCGATGCCCACGGCCACCTTTTCCATGGTGCTGCCGGTAAAGCACATATCCGCAAAACGGGGAAGCAGGGCGGGCGGAAGGTTGTCCACACAGAAATAGCCCATATCCTCCATGTATTTCAGCGCCCCGGTTTTTCCGGAGCCGGAAAGACCCGTTACAATTACAAAACGCATTTTATCCTCTGTTTCCCGGATCCGCACCCCGGATCCGCGGGGGTCAATCGTGCCCGATGATCTTTACTTCGGGCTCCAAATGAAAGCCGCTTTTTTCATATACGGTGTTCTGGACAAGCTTTATAAGGGCAAGCACATCCGCTGCGGTGGCGCCGCCCGTGTTAACAAAAAAGCCGGCGTGCTTGCAGGATACCTGCGCTCCGCCCACGCTTACGCCCTTGAGTCCGGCGGTATCTATAAGGGCGGCGGCAAAGGCGCCCTCCGGGCGCTTGAAAACGCTGCCTGCCGACGGATAGTTAAGAGGCTGGCGTTCTCTGCGGCGGCGGGTAAAATCCGCTACGCGCGCCGCTATATCCTGCGGATTGTCGGGCCAGAGGGAAAGCACGGCGCTTACGACCGCAACATCGCGTCCGCTTAGGGCGGTATGGCGGTAGGCAAAGCCCATTTCCTCGCGGGATAGGGTGACAAGCTCCAGCTGCTCGTTTATTACGGTGACGCTTTTTACTATGGAACCGATCTCGCCGTTATAGGCTCCGGCGTTCATATATACTCCGCCGCCGAGACTGCCCGGAATACCGCTTGCAAACTCAAAGCCCGCCAAACCCGCACGAGTGCATACCTGTGCAAGTGTGCTCATGAGGATGCCGGCCTCAGCCTCCACCTCATTGCCGGTTACGGAGGCTTTGGAGAAGTTGGAGCCCAGCTGCAGAACAAGGCCGTCGATGCCGCCGTCCCGCACAAGAACATTGGAGCAGTTGCCAAGCAGCGTTACGGGAAGCCCGGCATTGCGTGCAAAAAGAAGCAGGCGGGATATCTGCTCTGTCGAGGAGGGGAGAGCAAGGTATTGCGCCGGTCCGCCTATGCGGAAGGTGGTGCGTTCCTTCATGGGAGCGTTTACAAGAAGAGACGGACATATTTCGCGAAGGCCGTTTAATGTTGATTCATCCTGCATTGGGTTACATCCTTAAATAAGTTTTATTAATATTTATTATTCCTGCGCCGCGTGTTTTGCTGCGGCATGCAGGCGCATTGTGCTGCGGGCGGCGGGGCTGCGGCAGTGTGTTTGCCGTGCGGCCGCGCCGCGAATATACCATAATTATTATAAGCTATTATATAATAGATTCGTCCTTTTCGCAAGCCCATTATACTGTTATACTGTATGTATGCAGCGCTGCGGTTATGCTTTACGGGCCGTACAGAGCCAAGAGAAAGTCCTCGGCGCTGTCACCTGCGCCGGTAAGACGCTCAAGCAGCGCCTGCTGCGGATCATCCTGATAAAACATGGAAACGGTGCGTACGCCGGTTAAAAGCAGCGAGGAGCGCACGGTGTCAAGACCGGGGTTATCGTACACGGCGTTTTCAAGAGCGGAGAGCTGAGCGGGGAACATTCCTATGCGGGGTACGGCGCACTGGACCTCCGGCGAGGAGAGAAAATCCAGCACGGAATAAAGCACGCGCAGCTTCTTTTCATCGGCGCCCTTGAGAATGCCGATGGCCTGAACGCAATCGGAGTATCCGTTAAGCGGTATAACGCGGGAGGCACGGGCACGGTTCTGCTTTTCGGCAGCGGCAAGGCGGCAAAGCTGACGCTGGGAGCACAGCGCCGTAAGAGCGGTGCGGGAGTAGTTGTAGCTGTCCCACAGTGCGTCGGGTGCCAAAGCGGCGGGTTGGACGCTTAAGGGGCGGTCAAGGGTGAGAGCAAGCGCGGCGGAGGCGCTGCCGGGCAGCACTGCAAGGGAGGAAACGGGCAGACGCTGCCGGCCGCTTGCCACGGTGCCGCCGGGGCGGGAGAGAAGGGAAAACAGGTCGTCATATTCCGCGGCGGCATCGGTAAGCAGGCAATAGGCGCCGAAATACAGGGGAACCGCAAGCCCCTGCGCGCACTGCGCAACGGCGGGCACGGGCACTCCGGGCGGGTCTGCGGCTTCCAGCAGCCCGGCGGCGCTCTCCCGGCTCAGCAGTCCGGTGCCGAAGCTAAGCATATCGGGGCGGGAGCTTTTAAGCAGCTGCGGAAAAAGCTCCGGGGACACGGTTTTTACATCAAAGCGCACGGAATACTTTTTTTCAAACGGAGAAAGAACGGAGGCGAGCCATGAAGCGCGGCTGCCCACGCCGCCGGGGAAGGAATCCACCTGCCAGATTACTATGACGCCGCTGAAGCGTTCGTTTTTCCTGCGTTCCAGTTCCTGACCGAGTATATCGCGCTCCAGCGCGTTTTTAAGGTGCGCAGGAGCAAATATGCATAACAGAAGCAGCAATGCGCTTATAAGCGCGGAAAACAGACGGGTTTTCTTTTTCATAAAAGACTCCTTTGATAATTTGCATTGTGCGGCCGTTGCAAAAGCAAAAACGCATAAAAGCGCCTGCTTGCAATGATATGCGGACAAATGCGTAAAAAGAAGGCATAAAAAGTGCAAACGGTTTTTTTACGGTGAAGAAAACAGGTAAAATGGGGTTGCTATCGGCAAAAGAGTGTGATATAATACACAAACAATCAAAGGAGCTTGAAAAAAGTGGATTATAACGGACGAAGGCTGCGTCACGAGCAGAAATATTACATTTCCTACGGCGAGTATTATAATCTTGTCTCCAAGCTTTCCGCAGTGCTGAAAAGGGACGGGAATTACGGGGACAAGGGGTATTTTATCCGTTCGCTTTATTTTGACGATATGTATAACTCCTCCTATTACGAAAAGGAGGCGGGCAATTTTACAAGAAGCAAATATCGCATACGGATATACAACTATTCCGACAAATACGGGGATATAAAGCTGGAGCAGAAGTGCAAGATAGACCGTTATATTGCCAAAAGCTCGCTTGTTATAAGCAAGGATCAGTTCTACGATATCATTGACGGGGGCGGCGAATTTTTGCTGGACAACCGCAAGAAGGTGGCCAAGGATTTCTATATTGCAACGCGCTACCGTCTGCTGCGTCCCAGTGTTATTGTGGACTATTACCGGGATGCCTTTACTATGGAGGAGGGCAATGTGCGCATTACCTTTGATAAAGAGCTGCGCGCGGGAGTGAACACCTTTGATGTGTTTGACCGCGAGGCGGTTACGGTAAATGCATATCCGCCGGGGAAGCTGGTTATGGAGGTAAAATACGACGATTACCTTCCCAGAAAGGTGCAAAAGCTTATACAGCCTGATTGCAGCGAATACATGGCCATTAGTAAATATGTTCTGTGCCGCAAGGCCAAGGACCTGATGCAAAGAAAGGAAATACTGGTATGATGCTTCAAATGTTGAAAATCGGCTCTTCCGATGTGATAAACGGCGCCATTTCGGAGATATTCAAGGTGGGCGACCTGAACTTCTGGCAGGTGCTGCTTGTACTGCTGCTGTCCTTCCTTATGGGATTGGTCATCTACTTTACCTACCTTAAAAGCTTCCGCGGGGTGGTTTATTCTCAGCCCTTCAATGCTTCGTTAGTGCTTCTGTGCATGATAACGGCGCTGCTTATTGTAACAATAAGCTCCAATGTGGTGCTGGCGCTGGGCATGGTGGGCGCGTTGTCCATTGTGCGCTTCCGTACTGCAATAAAGGATCCGCTGGATATAGTGTTCCTGTTCTGGAGCCTTTCCACCGGCATGATAGTGGGTGCGCGGCTTTACGCCGTTGCGGTGGTGGCTACAATCATCATTGCGTTAGTATTCTTCCTTATGCTCAAGGTTTTCCGCGGCCGCAAGCCGGTGTATCTGTTTGTGCTGCGGTTTGACTCCGATATACAGTCCGAGATCGGCAGGGTGCTTGCAAAGCTGGACGGCACGGTGCGCAACAAGACCGTTGCGGACGGAGTTACGGAAATTACAATAGAAATGCAGCTTAAAAACGGCAACACGGGCTTTGTGGACAAGCTGTCCCAGGTGGAGGGCGTACACAGCGCGGTGCTGGTAAGCTACAACGGAGATTTTGCCGAATAAGCGGCCGTTTTACGGCGATATGCGTAATCAAAAGGAGCGTTTTATAACGCTCCTTTCAGTCTGTCGAATAACCCCAAAAATCAAGCTGAGTTTTGAATTAAAAATT